>ERZ795058.246-NODE-246-length-89933-cov-41.987394_pt1 | contig 89933 bp, 88 predicted proteins | sample MGYA00375142_ERZ795058 | MGnify/ENA primary metagenome ERZ795058 (study PRJEB30187, sample SAMN05720210) | activated sludge metagenome | isolation source: anaerobic digester from wastewater treatment plant | place: Japan | collected 2015-04-20 ... | reverse complement strand
GGTTCCAAGGTATTGCCTTTATATAATAAAGTCGATGCCGTTCGCTTTGGCGGACGCGTAGTCTACACAAACCACGTCTCGGCGGGAGCCTACCGCGGATATGGGGCGATTCAAGGTAATTTTGCCTTGGAATCCGCGATTGATATATTAGCTAAAAAATTAAATATCGATCCCCTCGAACTTCGTCGCAAGAATATGATGGGCGAAGGAGAAACGAGCCCGATTTTTTCAATCATGGGCGAGGGCACGGAAGGCACAGCCATGGACATGGATACGTGCAAACTCGGTTACTGCCTCGACCGCGGCGCGGAATTAATAGGCTGGAAAGATAAATACCCGTTTGTTCAAGTCGGCCCCCACAAAGTGCGCTCAGTCGGAATGGCTATTGCCATGCAAGGTAGTGGCATTCCTTATATCGACATGGCCGCTGCGACGATAAAGCTTAACGATGACGGCTTTTATAATCTGACCGTCGGCGCGACCGAAATCGGCCAGGGCAGCGACACCGTCATCACGCAAATCGTCGCCGAAGCATTGATGACGACAGTCGATAAAGTAATCATCTATTCCTCAGATACGGATCTGACTCCGTTTGATGTCGGCGCTTATGCTTCGAGCACGACTTATGTCTCGGGCAATGCCGCATTAAAAGCTGCCTTAAAGATGAAGAAAATGCTCATTGAAGAAGCTGCCCAATATCTGAATGCCAAGCCTGAAGAAGTGATGTTTGATGGCAAGGAATTCAGGACGGAGGATAAGCGTCTGACTTTGGCGGATATGGCCAATAAACTTTATTACAACGAAAATCAGCATCAGCTGAGCGCGACTGAAAGTTTCGTTGGACACAAATCGCCACCTCCTTTCATGGCTGGTTATGTCGAGATTGAACTCGACACCGAAACCGGTGAATACGATATTCTCCATTATGTCAGCGTCGTCGATTGCGGCGTAACGATTAACCCGATGCTGGCTAAAGGCCAAGTCGAGGGCGGCATCGTTCAGGGTCTCGGTATGGCATGCTTCGAAGATGTCAAATACAGCGGCCGTGGGAAACTAAACAGCAACAGTTTCCTGTACTACAAAATTCCATCGATGCTCGACGTTAAAAAGCTGACGACTGAATTTGCCGAGAGTTATGAGGAAAGTGGACCTTATGGTGCGAAATCGGTTGGCGAAATCGGCATCGACACACCGCCTGCCGCCATCGCCAATGCCGTCGCTAACGCCACCGGCGTGCGCATCAACAAATTACCTGTTACCCCCGAAAAGATATTTCAGGGGCTAAATAAAAAATAAAGGAGTCAGGTTATGAATAACAAAAAAACGCTTAAAAACACAGTGATGGCCGTCATCTTTTTCGGTGCCGTCTGGGGCTTACTAGAAGCCACGATGGGCTATCTTTTGCACTGGTTGCCTGGCATGTGGTCGGGTCTCGTCATGTTTCCGATCGGCTCGGCTCTGATGTACTGGGCCTATCAAAACACCGGCCGCAGAAGCGCCATTCTCTATGTCGGCTTATTAGCCGCGGCAATCAAGGCCATCAACTTTGCTTTTCCGATTCACTGGGAAGGCTTGATGCGCGTCTACACGCCGATGATTTCGATCATTTTGGAATCATTGACGGTTTTTGCTGTCAGCTATCTCTTTGAAAAGAAAGCCTCGCCGGTTAATCAAACATTAATTCATCTCGGAGCAATTGTTTTAGCAATCGTCTCCTGGCGCACGCTTTTCTTGGCTAACCAAGCCGTTCAATCCGCCATCAGCGGAAACCTGGCCGCCCAGCTCTCAAGCTTTGAAGCAAGTGCCCGCTTCGTCTTTGTTAATGGCGTCTATGAATTGCTCGTCTTTGCAATTATCTACATCATTTACCGCTCCATTCAAGCATTGCTTGCGATGAGGAAAGAGCCACTCAAAACCCCCAACTGGCTGATGTATGTCCTGTCGCCGCTAACATTTGTTTTTGCGGTTTTGGCAGTCGTCATTCCAAATCTCCTATAAGGATATTAATTTTGATTCTTAAACACCAAACACAGCAGGGCAGAAGGACTCGGAATGATTAAAATTATCACCGGAAAAGTCAATGCCGGTAAAACCACGACGCTTCTTAAGACCTATCGCTTAGACCGCAAGGGAGATGGCTTTGCCGCCATCAAAAAAATGAATGGGAATGAAGTCTATGGTTATAACATGCTTCACCTCAGCAACGACAACATCATTCCGTGGATGGTTCATCAAAAATACTTTCTGAGGGACTTCACGAAAACCGGCAAATTCGGACCATTCTATCTCAATTTGGACTTGCTGGCGATGCTTGAAAGCATCATCGATGAACTCATCGCTCAACGCATCTCGCCGATTTATCTCGACGAAGTCGGTGTTCTTGAAATCAACGGCGGAGGATATCACAACATCTTGAAGAAGTTACTGTCCAGCGGCCTTGATCTCGTCATCACCGTCCGCGACGATCTCGTCAAGCCGGTCGCCAGCCACTTCGATATTAATGACTATGAACTCGTTCAGGTTCAAGGAGAGGAGTAAAACCATGTACGATTATGCAATCATGAATGGCAAACTCTACATCAACGGTCACTGGGAAACGCATAACCTTTATATTTCAGAAGGGAAAATTGCGTTGATCAGCGATGACTTTTTGGACGCGGCTAATGTCACCGATGCCGATGGACTCGAAGTCCTGCCCGGCATCATCGACCCCCATGTCCATTTTGAACTGGACTTAGGCAAATATAAATCCGTCGATGACTTCTATCACGGAACGGTGGCCGCCGCCTATGGCGGAGTCACTTCCATCGTCGATTTTCTCGATCCGGCCGGAAATGCCGATGAGCTGCAGAAAGCCTTTGATAAGCGAATGGCTTTAGCAAAAAACTCCGTCGTCGATTTCCGCCTCCATGCCTGCATTAAAAATCCGAGCGGTGATCTTGAGGAATTCGTCAAGAAGATGAAAAGCCTCGACATGCATACTTTAAAATTGTTTACGACTTATTCGGATTCCGGTCGCCGGACTTATGAAAAAGACATCATTAAGCTGCTTGAACTATCCGAAAAATATAAATTCTTGCTCTTGGCGCACATCGAAAATGATGAACTGATTCGCCTCGATAAGGACTTCACCTATCAGGATTTGCCGATCAGCCGTTCGTCAGAAGCCGAAAGAAGTGAGGCTTTAAAACTCGCCCAACTCGTCCGCGACCACGGCGGGAAGCTCTATATGGTCCACTTAAGTGACGGCCATACTTTGGAAGCTCTCATTGAAAATTATGGCGATATTCTCAATCGGCGCTTCTTCGTTGAAAGCTGCCCGCAGTATTTTACGTTTACGAATGATGATTTACAGAGGGAAGATGGCTACTTATATACATTTGCCCCGCCTCTTCGCAGCTTTGTTTCGCGCAAGCTCCTCTTCGTCAACCAGAAACATATCGACACGATCGGTACGGATCACTGCGCCTTCAATGTCGCCGACAAAAAAGGCAAACTGCTCTTTGAGATGCCGCTTGGCATCGGGGGCATCGAACACTCCTTTACGATTATGCGCCACCACTTAGGCGATGCCGTTATCAATAAGATGACTGTGAATATCGTCCGCATTCAGGGGCTTGAAGGCAAAGGCGAAATCAAAGTCGGAAACGATGCCGATCTCGTCTTCTTCAAACCCGCACCGCGCAGTTTGATTCTCGATCAGCACGGCCGCGCCGATTACTCCCTTTACATCGGTCAGCCCTCGCACGGCCAAGTCATCTCGACGATGGTCCGCGGCCAATTTGTCATTGAGAACCGCGTCTATCAGGGAGGCCGCGGGCAGTGGATTAAAGGACGGGATATCGAATGAAAAAAGCCATAATCAACGCTAAAATATATGATTTTGCAACGTTTTTAGATAATGGTTTTGTTATTTTCGATCATGTCATTAATCAAGTTGGAGCGATGGAAAACTTCGTCGATGAAGGATACGAAATCATCGATGCCCGTGGTGCTTTGCTCATGCCAGGCCTCGTCTGTGCCCACACCCACATCTATTCCAAATTCGCTCGGGGGCTATCCCTGCCATTTAATCCCAAAAACTTTCAGGAAATTTTAGACCAGATGTGGTGGAAGTTAGACCGTCACATCGATAACAAAGCCTCATATTATAGCGGCATTGTGGCCGCCGCCGATTTTCTTCGCGACGGAGTGACGACGATCATCGATCATCACGCCAGCGGGAAAGAAATCGCCGGCTCGCTCGCCTCCTTAAAGAAAGCGGTGTGCGATGAAGCTTCTGTCCGCGCTCTGTTCGCTTTTGAAGTGAGCGATCGCTTTGATGTTAATCAAGCCATTCAGGAAAATGTCGCCTTCATCAAGAATTTTAAAACTCCTTTTACCGCCGGCCTCTTCGGCCTTCATGCCTCGATGAGCCTCTCCGAAGCAAGCCTTGAAAAAGTGCGCGCGAATTTAAACGGCGCTCCGATTCACATTCATGTCGCTGAAAGCGAAATGGATGAAGAAGACGCGCAGAGCAAATATCACGAAAGCGTTGTCGAACGGCTCGACCGCCACGGCCTGATTAACGAAGACAGTCTCCTTATTCACTGCGTTCATGTCAGCGAACACGAACTCGACATCATCGAAAAGCGGAAAGCCGCCATCGTCGTCAATGTCACATCGAACATGAATAATGCCGTCGGTCTTCCCGACATCAATAAATTCCGGGACAAAGGCATTCCCGTGATGATCGGAAATGATGGGCTCTCCAGCGGAGCCGCCAACGAATATATAAATCTTTTATATGGTATGCACCTTCTTTATAAGAAGCCGACTGCTTTTGGACTCGGCGAGCTCCTTGAGATGATCGATTCTGGATACGACTATGTCTCCCGTCGCCTCGGCATTAAACTCGGGCGAATCGAAAGCGGCTACGAAGCCGATCTGCTTCTCGTTCCTTATATGGCTCCGACAGCAATGGATCAAAGCAATGCTCTCGGTCACATCTTTTTCGGCATGATGCACGCCTTTAAGCCGAGCGATGTCTTCGTCGCCGGTGAGCAATTAGTCAAAAATTACGAACTGACGAACAAAAAACTCGTCATGGAATACGAAAGAAGCCAAGAAGTCGCCAATCGACTATGGCAAAGAATCAAAGGAGAGAAATGATGGATTTATCGACAAAGTTTGATGGATTAGTGCTCGCTAATCCGCTCATGCCGGCGGCCGGACCCCTCGTTGGGGATAGCGAACGCCTCATCTTTATGAAAGAGGCCGGCTGCGGAGCGATTGTCACAAAGACAATTTCGACCAAAGATGCCCACATTCCGCGCCCGTGCATTTACGGAGACCGCGAATACATCATGAACAGCGAATTATGGAGCGAATACAACAAAGAGAAATGGATTGAAGAATTTCTCCCTGAGTTCGTCTCCAAAAATGATGGCCGCCCCCTCATTGTCAGCGTTGGCTACACCAAAGAAGATATGGAAGTTTTAATACCTCTCTTGGACCGTTTTGCCGATGCCTTTGAGGTGTCAACCCACTATGTGGGTACCGACCATTCCGTCATCGCCGAAACCGTCAGAACAATTCGCAAGCACACCAAAAAACCTCTCTATATGAAGATCAGCCCCCACATTCCCGATCCGTCAGGATTTGCCAGGGCGATTAAAGAGGCGGGTGCAAGCGGCGTCGTCGCCGTCAACTCCTTAGGTCCGACGATGAAAATTGATATTAAGAAACGGCGCATCATCTACGCCAACGAAAAAGGCTTTGTGTGGACGAGCGGGCCGGTCATTAAAAATCTCGCTTTAGCGACGGTGTACACGATTAAACAAGCCGAGCCGTCATTGACCGTCATCGGCGTTGGCGGCATCGCCTCGGCAGATGACGTCATCGAATTCTTGCTGGCGGGCGCAAGCGGCGTGCAAATGCTCTCCGCCGCTCTCTTAAAAGGCAAACAGCTCTATGCCAAGATTATCGAGGACTTGCCCAAAGCTCTCGAAAGAAACGGCTTCACTTCAATACAGGAAGTAATTGATACGCAGCTCACTAACAAAGTCAGATATGAAGGTAATACCCCCTATCTCATTCCGGAAAAGTGCATTCGCTGTATGTTGTGTGTGAAAATCTGTCCATACTTTGCCATCGAGATGAAAGATGTCATCACTTTTGATTCAACCAAGTGCTTTCAGTGCGGTCTTTGCCCCGTCAAATGCCCGACGGGAGCCATCGTCATGGAAGAAAAGGAGTAATTAATGTTCGATCCGAATAAATCAACACCGAAAATCGACCACGAAGAAAAATGTTCTGGTCAGGCCGTCTATGTCTCGGACATCACCTTTGACGACATTTTGTATGCCAAGACAGTCCGTTCGACAATCGCCAAAGGATATATTCGCGCGATTGGCGTGCCAACCCTTCCCTGTGGCTATCACATCGTCGACCACCGCGATGTCGTCAAAGAAAACTATGTCAAAATGATTTTAACCGACTGGCCCGTTTTTGCCGTCGATCGCGTCAACTATATCGGCGAGCCGATTCTCCTCGTGGTCGGTCCCGACAAGCGCGTCATCGATGAAATCGTCTCCGCCATTCAAATCGACTATGAAGAAGAGACACCCGTTTTTGACTTTGTCAACAGCGTCGTCCACAAGTCCTTTTCGAAGGGTGATTACAGCCAGGCCGCAAAAGCGGCGAAGCGGACGATTATAGAAACTTTTAATACCGGTTATCAGGAGCAAGCCTACATCGAACCGCAAGGCATGCTAGCTTATCTTGAAGAAGGCGGTAAAGTCACTTTGGTCGGTTCGATGCAGTGTCCTTACTACATTAAAAACGCCGTCATTAATACCTTGGGTTATCCCGAAGATAAAGTCCGCGTCATTCAGCCCGCGGTGGGAGGCGCCTTTGGCGGAAAAGAAGAATTTCCTTCGACCATCGCCTGCCAACTCGCGACTGCTGTCGTCAAAATCAAAAGGCCGATTAAGATGATTTTTGAACGCGAAGAGGACATGCTTGTCACGACGAAGCGCCACCCTTCCGAAATCACTCTTGAAGCCAAGATTGATGAAAACAATAAAGTATTGGGTATTAAAGCCCACGTCAGCCTCGACGCCGGAGCGTATATCGGCTTAAGCGGCGTCGTGCTATCGCGCGCCATGCTGGCGGTCACGAATGCCTATACGATAAATAACCTCGATGTCAGCGGCGATGTCTATGTGACGAACACCGTTCCGACGGGAGCCTTTCGCGGGTTTGGTTCGCCGCAGATGATCTTTGCCATCGAAATGTTTATGAATCACCTCGCCAAAGATTTAGGTCTCGACCCGTACCAGTTCCGCCTTAACCATTTGGTTAGGCAAGGCGACTTGACTTCGACATCCGGTCTTTATCGCGACCCGATCATCCTCAAAGACATGATCGGCAAAGCGATGGCCATTTCTGACTATCAGAAAAAGACGGAAGAATATGCTAAACTCGACTCCTTTAAAGGCATCGGGATGAGCTGGTTTTTACACGGATGCGGCTTTACCGGCGATGGCGAAAGTGCGCACATCAAGGCTAAAGTCCGAATTGTCAAAGACGAAAAAGATGTCGTCCATCTCCATATTGCCGCCGTCGACATGGGTCAAGGAGCGAGAACCTCGCTTAAACGCGTGGTGGCGATGACTTTAGGTGTCGAAAACGAGCAAGTTGTTTTTGATTATCCCGATACCGACCTGGCTCCCGACTCAGGACCGACGGTCGCCTCGCGGACAATGATGATTGTCGGTGGACTTCTAGCCCGCGCCGCCCAAAACTTAAAAGACAGCTGGAAAGCGGGCGAACGCCAGGAAATCATCGAAAATTATCAGCCTCCACAATACATTAAATGGGATGAAAGTAAGCTGCAAGGCGATGCCTATCCCGCTTATTCATGGGGCGTCAACATCGTCGAAGTCGAAGTCTCGCCGGTTACCTATGAGGTCGAACTCAAAGGCATCTGGAGCGTCTACGATGTCGGCAAAGCCATCGACGAAAGAATCGTCATCGGCCAAGCCGATGGCGGTATCACCCAGGGCGTAGCTTATGGCTATCTTGAAGTAATGCGCCATGAAAACGGCAAGTTGAGGCAGAAGAATTTAACCGATTATATCATTCCGACGTCAATGGATATGCCGCCGATGGAAACCATCATCATGGATAATCCATTTGCCTATGGTCCTTACGGAGCCAAAGGCGCCGGTGAATTGACGCTTGTTGGAGGCGCGCCGGCGGTGGCCCTTGCGATTGAAAACGCCATCAAGCGCCGCGTCAACCGCATTCCCGCCACGCCCGAACACATCATGGAGTTACTAAATAATGAATAGCATAAAATTTAATTTAAATGGACAGGATGTCGCCGTCGAACTCAATCCGAGCTTGCGCTTGCTTGATGTTCTTCGCGACCATTTTCATCTGACCGGCACGAAAGAAGGCTGCGGTGAAGGCGAGTGCGGAGCCTGCTCGGTCTTAATTAACGGCCGCGTCGTCAACAGCTGTTGCTTTCCTCTGGCTAACGCCAACGGCAAAAAGATTTTGACCATCGAAGGTTTGGCCGCCACCAAGCGCTATCAAATTTTAAAAGATGCCTTTCACATCGAAGGCGGTTCGCAATGCGGAATATGCACGCCGGGCATGATTATGGCCGCCGAGAGTTTGCTTTCGATGAACCCCCATCCGACCGATGAGGAAATTCGCATCGGGTTGTCGGGAAACTTGTGCCGTTGCACCGGCTACAACATGATTATCAAGGCGGTTAAAACGGCCGCCAAGTTAGGAGAAGGATTATGGTAAGACATATCATTCCCAATAATCTTAACGAAGCCCTCAATTTTTTAAACGAAGGACCCTTCCACATCATGGCCGGCGGCACTGATTTGATGATTCAAAAAAGAAGCACGGCCGGCACGCCCCCGAAATTCGCCAAAGACGTTCTTTATATCGCTAACCTCGCCGAACTTAATTATATTAAGAAGGACGAAGCCCACCGCTGCATCCGCATTGGTGCGGCCGCCAAGTTAGAAGATATTTATAACCACGTCGATACCCCGGCTCTACTAAAAGATATCATTCGCGAAATTGGCAGCCCCGGCATTCGCCACAGCGCGACATTAGGCGGCAATATCGCCAACGCCTCACCCGCTGGCGACAGCTTGGTCGCCCTCTATCTTTTTGATGCCGAAATTGTTTTATTAAGTGTCGACGGTGAGCGGATTGTGCCGATTAAAAAGTTTATTACCGGCGTGCGCCGCATCGATCTCCGCAGCAACGAATTAATCAAAGAAATAGTCATACCCATAATTCCGATTACCGCCTACAAATGGTATAAAGTCGGAGGTCGGCGCGCCGATTCGATCAGCAAGGTGTCCTTTGCCGGAGTCTATCTTTCCAACTTTGGTTTAGTGGCGGATATTCGGTTTGCTTTCGGCTCTGTTTCGGCGACCGTGGCGCGTAGTATCGAACTTGAAAATTCGCTTAAAAACCGTCCAATTGAGCAAATAATCGGTGATTTACCGCGTATTTTAGAGGAAGCCGACAAGATGATTTCCCCGATTGATGATCAGCGTTCTAATAAGATTTACCGTCGTAAAGTTGCTGGCAACATTATGGAACGCTTTATAAAAAACATTGCGTAAAGAAGGTGAAATAATGCACAAATTTAAAGGTTATCGCTGCACTCTGTGCGGCAAGACCTATGCTCCCGATGAGGCCATTTATACATGTCCTTCCTGCGGCGACAAAGGAATTTTAGATGTTGAATATGATTACGAAAAAATCAGGGAAAAGGTCACGCTTGATTACTTTAAAAACAACCGCGATTATTCGATGTGGCGCTATGCGCCCCTCATGAGTATTGTCGATGACCATATCAGCGAAATGCTTCGAATCGGCTGGACTCCACTTTATAAGTCAAAGCGGCTGGCCGGGCATTTCGGCCTTAAAAATCTCTATATTAAAGACGAGGGTCTAAACCCCAGTGGCTCCACCAAGGACCGGGCCAGCGGCGTCGCCGTCTTAAAGGCGATTGAAGCCGGCGCGAAGATCATCTCCTGCTCCTCGACTGGTAATGCCGCTTCGAGTTGCGCCTGCCAGGCGGCTCACATGGGCCTCAAAAGCGTTATCTTTGTTCCCAAGAGAGCTCCGATCGGCAAGCTGACGCAACTGTCGATCTATGGCGCGACCGTCATCTGCGTCGATGGCGATTATAAAGATACTTATAACCTGTCGCGTAAGGCAATCGAGACACACCATTGGTATAATCGCAACGCCGCGATTAATCCGCACATGGTCGAAGGTAAAAAAACGGTGGCTCTTGAAATTGCCGAGCAGCTTAATTTTGAACCGACCGATTGGGTCGCCATCTCGGTCGGCGACGGATGCAGCGTCGGCGGCGTCTATAAAGGCTTTTATGATTTTTACCAGTTAGGTCTTATTAAACGCATTCCAAAAATTCTTGGTGTGCAAAGCACGGGGTGCGCGCCGTTTGTGACGGCTTTTGAAAATGATGAGCCATTAAAGGAGGCTGATGAGAACACATTGGCCGATTCCATCGCCGTCGGCATTCCCCGCAACCCGAACAAAGGTCTAAATGCCATCAAAAAGAGCGGAGGGCACTTTATAAGCGTCAGCGATGAGCATATACTAGAGAGTATGGCGCTTTTAGGGCGCCTTGAAGGCATCTTCGGAGAACCAGCGGGCGTGACTGCGCTCGCCGGCGTCGAAGAGGCTCTGCGCAGAGGTTTGATAAAGCCTGATGAATCGGTGACATTTATCGTTACCGGCAACGGTCTAAAAGACCCGACGAATGCTCAAAAGGCAATTAGTCAACCCGTCCTTCTTAAGCCCGATATCGAGGCCCTGAACAAGTATTTGAAAGAAAAAGGAGTCAAATAAACATGACAAAAATTCCATTTGGACCTACTTATGATGAGATGCTTCACCCAGATCGCATCAATCCGGAAGTCCGCGCGAAAGCCCTAAAGGCCAAGTACGCGGATGAACTTGATCCCATCAATCTTTTCAACATCAACTGGAAAGATGATCACGGCCAGGTCCGCAAAATTGTTCTCCCGAAAGAATTGACCGGCGTCGAAGCCAACATCGTCGTGCTCTTAGGCAAACAATTTCCGTCTGGATCCCATAAAGTGGGACCGGCCTATTCGACCCTGATTGAAGGATGTATCGATGGCGACATTGTTCCTGGTCAGCACACGATTTTAGGACCATCGACCGGCAACTTCGGCATCGGCGTTTCCTACATCGCCAATTTAATGAAATATCAGGCTATCGTCATCATGCCCGACAATATGTCCAAAGAGCGTTATGATCGCATTCAGCGCTACGGCGCCAAACTCGATCTGACGCCCGGTTCAGAATCTGATGTCATCTTGACATTAGAAAGAACCTATGAGCTCAAGAAAAATCCGAATTACCGAACTCTTGCCCAATTCGAATTGATGCCCAATTATCGTTTTCACCGTCACGTCACCGGAAATAGTTGCGTCGAAGCTGTCAAAGATGTTGGCAATGGTCGCATCGCTTGTTTCGCGTCTGCTCCTGGCAGCGCCGGTACATTAGCCGCGGGCGATGGCATTAAAGCCGTCTTCCCCGAATGCAAAATCGCCGCTCTTGAACCATACGAATGCTCGACGCTCACCAACGGTGGCCGCGGTCAGCATCGCATCGAAGGCATCGGCGACAAGATGTGCACGCTGATTCACAACATTCTGACGACTGATTTCATCGCCTTGATTAAGGATGACGATTCGGTTCGCGGTTTGAAAATCATTCATGATGCACCTCAAGTCTTAGTGCGCCACGGCGTCGACAAAAAAGTCGCCGAGGAAATGCGTGAACTATTTGGCGTATCCGGCATCTGCAATATCTTAGGCGCCATTAAAATGGCAAAACACCTGAGACTCGGCCCCGGCGATAATGTCGTGACAATCGCCACCGACGGCTACGACCGCTACGAAAGCGTTCTCGAATTACTCGAGAAGCGCGAACTTGAAACCGCCGATTATGTCCTAGAACGCTGGTTCAAAGATATCTTCCTTGGCGCGGAAGATGCCAACATCGAAGATGCGCGTCTGCCGGTTGTTAAAGAGCGACTCTTTAAACAAAAGGAAAAAGACTGGCTTAAATTTGGCTATACCCAAGAGTACCTTGATTCGATGAGACATGCGGAATTCTGGGAAAACGAATATCACAAAGTCAATGAATACGATGAAAAGATTAAAAAAATGAGAGGAAAAGAACTGTGAGCAAAAACATTCCCTTCAGTGAAATACTGAAAAAAGCCGAATCTTACAAAAAGGAGATGACTGCTTTTCTCCGCGATATGATCGCCTTGCCTAGCGAGTCGTGCCAGGAAAAAGAAGTCATCCACCGCATCAAGCAAGAGATGGAAAAGGTTGGCTTTGACCGCATCGTCATCGATAAGATGGGCAATGTGTTAGGCTATATTGGACACGGCAAACATCTGATCGGCATGGATGCCCATATCGACACCGTCGGCATCGGCGACATTCGCAACTGGACTTTTGATCCGTATAAAGGCTACGAAGACGATGTTCACATCGGCGGTCGTGGCGCAAGCGATCAGGAAGGCGGCATGGCCTCGATGGTCTACGCCGGCAAAATCATTAAAGACCTAGGTCTTGAAGACGACTACACGTTGGTTGTGACGGGTACCGTGCAGGAAGAAGACTGCGACGGAATCCCGTGGCAATATATCATTGAGGAAGACAAAGTTCGCCCCGAATTCGTCGTCATCACCGAACCGACTTCGTGCCGCATTTACCGCGGCCATCGCGGTAGGATGGAAATCAAAGTGACGACGCGCGGCATCTCCTGCCATGGCAGCGCCCCTGAAAGAGGCGACAACGCCATCTATAAGATGGGGCCGATCATCGGCGAAATCAAGCAACTCAATGAGCGGTTAAAATTTGATCCCTTCCTCGGCAAAGGCACGATGACAATCAGTGAGATTTTTCATACCTCGCCTTCGCGTTGCGCGGTGGCCGACAGTTGCTGGATCTCGATTGACCGCCGTTTAACGATGGGCGAGACGCATTTAGGCGCGCTTGACGAAATCAGAGCTTTACCCTCGGTTAAAGAGTCTGGTGCCACCGTTGAAATGTACATGTATGAACGTCCTTCTTGGACGGGCTTAGTATATCCAACCGAGTCCTATTTCCCGACGTGGGTTATTCCCGCCGACCATGTCATCTGTACGTCCTCGGTCGATGCCTATAAAGGCTTGTTTAAAAAAGACCCGGTCGTTGACAAATGGACCTTCTCGACGAACGGCGTAACCATTATGGGACGTTATGGCATTCCCTGCATCGGCTTTGGGCCCGGTGACGAAAAAGAGGCACACGCGCCCAATGAAAAGACGAGAAAAGAAGACCTCGTCATCGCTGCCGCGCTCTATGCCGCCATTCCTTTAATGTACGTCAGCAAACTCAAAAAATAAGGAGAAAACGAATGAGCAAACTGTTTTACAAAAAAACGATGAAACCACTCTTCAAAGGCCGCCACTTCATCACCCTTGAAGAATGGACTAAAGAAGAAATCGATAAGCTACTGGAAGTCTCTTACGATTTAAAAAACAAATTCTACAAGAATATTCCGACCCCCTATCTCGAGAATAAAACCGGCTTCTTGATGTTCTTCGAACAATCGACAAGGACGAGAAACTCGATGGAATCCGGACTCGCCCAATTAGGCGGTCACGCGACGTTCCTCGACACCTCGATGATGCAGATTTCCCATGGCGAAAGCGCCAAAGATACCGCCGTCATCTTGTCCTCGTTTGGACATGGCATTGCCTGCCGCTACTGCAATTATGGCGTCGGCAATAAATATCTTCGCGAGATGGCCGCGCACTCAACCGTGCCGATCATGAATTTGCAGTGTGACCTCTATCACCCGATGCAGGGCCTCGCGGATTTAATGACCATTCAGGAAGTATTTCCGAACACAAAGCATCTGAAAGTATCGATTATCTGGGCTTATGCCGAAAGCCATAAAAAGCCCATCAGCGTGCCGCTCACCCAAATTCTGCTCTTCCCGCGCTATGCGATGGATGTCACCCTCGCCTATCCGGAAGGTTATGACCTCCCTGACTGGGCCGTTGAGAAAGCAAAAAAGAACGCCCTTGAAAATGGTGGCTCCTTCCGCATCACCCACGATATGAAAGAAGCTTTTAAAGACGCCGATATCGTCATTCCGAAGAACTGGGGCAGCTGGGTTAAAAACCAGTCCACGGTCGTCGTCGACGATTATATCAAAACCTTAAAAGGCTGGAAGTGCACCGAAGAGATGATGAAGCTCGCCAGCCCGAATGTCAAATACATGCACGCCCTTCCGGCGGACCGCGGCAACGAAGTCGAAGATTCGGTCATCGATGGCCCGCACTCCATCGTCTATCAGGAAGCGGAAAACCGCCTCCACACCGCCAAAGCCGTCATGGCGATGGTGATGGGCGATAAGTAAAACAAATCTACTTTTGTTAAGGGATTGCTCAAAAAAAGAGAGCAGTCCCTTTTTATATCTTTTTTTCAAAATACGCGAGGTTTACAATATTTACGGGGGAATTGTATGGATATTTTTAATGACGAGCGGCGCATACTAAGCCGCGTCAATAACGTCCGAGCCCTGGTGATGGTCGGCCGCCAGTTCGGCAATAATATTAAAATGCACGCCACGTCTTTTACCGGAGTGAAGACAATCGGCCTTTTTTACTTGCGCGAAAATACCTCGTGCCGCATCGATGTTGATTTTGAAGTTCTCAGCGGACGCGCGAAAGTCGTTTTAATTAGAAAGCAATCGATTCGCGATATCGCCGTGAGCACGGCCAGAGAAGTGCGTATTTTTAAACTCGAAAAGGGCTTTAACCGCATTCGCTTGGTCGGTGAAAAAGCCGAGGTCCGACTCACGCTGGTTTTGACTAAAGGAGTTACTTTTCTTGACCAGTAAATTTGGCATTCATCACACCGTTATTTAAGTCGGAGCCTCAATTCATTTTCCTCACTTAATAAAGCATAATATTGGCCCTACTATCATTTGAAGCGCTAAAATATAGTAAGTTAAATAGTCATTTTTGACTGACATAGATAATTATTCGGAGGATAAAAAAATGGAACAACTAATTTTTGGAAAAAACAAAGACCGCTTCTACATGGGAGAAAGCGAAGATAAAGCCCTCGCTGAGGTGACTTTTAAAAAACATAAAGATAATATTATTATCTTAGATCATACTTATGTCAATCGTTCGTTAAGAGGGCGCGGAATGGGTAAAATTCTTGTCGATCGCGTCGTTTCCTATGCTCGCGAAAACAACCTTAAAATCATTCCGACCTGTCCTTTTGCCAAAGATATCATGGAAATGTCGAAGGTTTATGCCGATGTCTTGATGAGCGACGCCACCCTCCAAGAAGTTAAAGACGTGGCTTGCCCCCTTTAAAACAATTAACGGATTTCACGCAAAAAACGGCGCTCGTCGTATTTTTTTGCTTAATAATATTTCGATTGTTTAATATAATTACCGGGGGTGATCATTATGTCATTATTTGAATTTCGAAGAATCGCCGATGAAAAATTAAGCGGCAAGTGGAGCGAAGCGGCCTTAGTGCAATTTCTTTATAGTCTTTTGGTTGGCTTTGTCACTTCCATCGGTGGTATTGGCATGTTCTTAATCGGCGGTCCGATTAATATCGGTTATGCGATGTTTATCGCTGATTTATATCGTGGCGAAAGACCGAATATCGGCACCTTGGTCAAAGGTTTTGACGAAAGAGTCGGCGACCGCATTTTGCTCGGACTCATCAGCCAGTTATATCTACTCCTTTGGTCGATGCTCTTTCTTATTCCCGGCATCATCAAATCCTTCTCCTACTCGATGATTTACTTTATTCAACTCGATAATCCTGATATGCATTATGAAGATGTCATCATGCGCAGCCGCAAGATTATGAACGGCAATAAGTGGCGGCTCTTCTGCTTGTATCTGAGCCACATCGTCTGGTACATCCTCGTCCTCTTGACTTTTGGCATCCTCACCTTCTGGGTCGAGCCGAAAGTCAACCTCGCCAAATATGCGATGTATCTAGAAATCAAAAACAACTATTAAGACAAGTTAACTGACCGGCAAAACAAATTGTCGGTCTATTTATTTATATAATGTATAAATACAATCACATTTTTGCTAATATAATATTGTTCGTTTTTAGGGGGATCCACCAATGTTAAATATCAAAAACGTCAGCAAATCATATGATAAAAAGAAATTAGCCATCAATAATATTTCCATGCATTTAGAGCCGGGCGATTTGTATGGTTTTGTCGGTCCAAACGGAGCTGGTAAAACGACGCTGATCAAATCGATTGCCGGTATCATCAGCTTCGATAGCGGCACCATCACTTTCGATGGTCACACCATCGCCAAGGAACCTCTCGAGTTTAAAAAGCAATTAGCCTACATTCCCGACCACCCCGATTTATATGAGACCTTGTCGGGCCGGCAGTTCATCGATTTTATCGCCGATGCTTTTAACGTCTCTTTAGAACGCCGCAATCAGCTCATCGGCAAATACGCCGCGGAATTCGAGATGCTCGATTCTCTTGATAAACCGATTTCCTCCTACTCGCACGGCATGAAGCAAAAAACAGCTTTGATGGCCGCCCTTGTCCACGAGCCGAAACTTATCTTGTTAGACGAGCCGTTTGTCGGCCTTGATCCGAAAGCCGCCTTCGCCTTAAAAAAGACCTTTAAAGAGATTACCGATGCAGGCACGATTATCCTCTTTTCTTCGCACGTCCTGGAAGTCGTTGAAAAACTGTGCAACAAAATTGCCATTATCAAACAAGGCGAGATTATCGCCGACGGCAAGACCCATGAAGTCTTAAAAGATCGTTCGCTCGAGAACTTCTTTATGGAGATCGCTTAACGTGTTTTTTAAATTGCTGAAGGTTTTTCTAAAAGAAAACTTTGGCGCGCGCCGCCTTTTCGGAAGCAAAGTCGCCAAATCAAAAGGGCGCATCATCGCCTTCGCCCTCCTTTTTGTCTACTCCTTTGCCAGCATCGGTTTTTCGACCGGCATGATGTTTTATTCAATGGGGCTGAAGCGCGAGTTAATGCTCTATGTCGCCTCTTATGCCTCGGGATTGGGCTTCTTGTTTGCCCTCCTTCAGGCCAACGGCTTTCTTTTTCAGTTTAAAGATTACGAGATTCTCGGACCCCTTCCGATAAAACCGATTTCTCTTCTTCTGGCCAAACTGAAGACGATGATGGTTTTTATCTATCTTGTGCTGACGGCTTTGACCTTGCCTCTTTTTATCGTTTATTACATCCTGGTGCCATTTGACCTTTTGGGTTTTATTTTCTTGCTGTTCGGTTACTTGCTCTTACCCTTGCCCTCGATTATTCTCGGCTCCTTTTTATCGCTTTTAATCGCCAAGATTTCCAAGCGCTTTGCCAAATCGAACCTCATTCAAACCATTTTGATGTTCGTCCTTTTTCTCACCATCTTTGGCTTCTCGCTTATCAGCAGTGCAAGCAGCGGTGAAGGCTCGTTTATTCCCGTTTGGATCATCGATGCGATATCGAGTTTCTACCTGCCGAATGAATGGTATGCTTCCGCCGTCCACGAAAACAATCTCTTAAATTTTGTTTACCTGTTCTTAAGCCATGCCGGTATTTTCGTCATCTTTCTTTTCGCCATCTCCAAATTGAGTGTTAAGACCAATCAGAACCGGACTGCCAACAAGCAAGTTATTATCAAGAGCAATAAGCGTCAGCAGACGCCGATTTTCATCGCTCTCATTAAAAAAGAGTGGCGAAAATTTGTCGGTACACCCATCTACATTTTTAACACCGGATTCGGCTTAATCATGCTTGCCATCATGGCGGTGGCGGCCATATTTTTAAAAAATGAGTTGGCGGCTTCGCTCGGATTATTCGCTCCCTTCGTCCTCTTAATCGCCTATGCTTTTTGCCTGTCGACGGTTTATACTCCGGCGATTAGCCTCTCGCTGGAAGGCAATAATTTTGGTCTTCTAAAAACACTGCCGATTAAAGGCGAGACGATCATGAGCGCCAAAATCATCTTTAATCTACTGATTGAAGTGCCAGTCATCATCTTCACTTTCCCCTTTGCCGCCATCGGCCTCGGCCTTGATTTATGGACTTCACTGGCGAGTTTTCTCGCCGTTATCTCATTTGCGGTTCTCACCTCGATATTCTTTGCCTGGCTCAATCTCTTTTTCCCGCGCTTTGACTTTAAAAGCGAAGCGGAAATCGTCAAGCAAAGCATGTCGGCTTTCATCGCCGTCTTCGTCGGCTTTGGCATCATCGCGCTGGAGGGGGCAATTCTCTTCGGCTTGATCATGATTCCCATTCCGCTTGCTTTTCCGATTCTATTTCTGACAATTATCAATGGTTTACTAGCTTTCCTCATCTACTGGCCGATGCACAAAACAGCTTCCCTTCGTTTGCAGAAAATAGAAGCATAAAGATAATGTGAATACGAATTGTTTGTTTTTTGATGTGCTATTATAAAATTAGAAAAAAGAGGTGGATTTTATGGCAAAAGGCGTTAAAGCAAAAGTCCCGCCCTTCATGCAGGGGCCGAGCGGCAATCAGATTCGCCGCCAAAACACGAGAGTAAAACAGAAACCGCAAAGGTCAAATATAACCAGCCGCCGCGGCAGCTAGTTTTCGCCCTTCCTAGCGGAGGCGGCACAAGGGGGAACAAATGAATAAATTTGCGTTATTTTTAAAGACGTCGCTTCTCGATCCGTTTGTTCGCAGCTTTCAAAGGTTTACCGACTCAATTATATTGAGCATTCTTCTCGTTATTTTTAGCATCGTCAATCTCGAAACGCGGGGCGGACTGGCCTTTTTTGGCGAGATGCTGCCCTTTTTATGGCTGACCCTGCCCTTCTTAATTTTTAAGACTCTTCTCGCTGAAAGAATCGGTCTTAAAGTCCTTTGGAAATATCTTCTTACCGGTGGTGCCCTCATCGTGACGGTTTCCTTCTTTTTGTTGACCCGCTTCTGGCTTACGACAACCGATGTAATTTTAAGCATTCGTTTGGCGGCGGCCTGGGCTATCGCCGTCTTGCTCGCTCTCATCGTCAACTATTTTCCCAAGCGCGAAAACTTCGCCTTTTTTGTAGTCTTTTTACTCACGAAATTTTTCGTGACCATCTTCTATGCCGCTGTCTTATATGGCGGCATTTTTGCCATTTTGGCGAGCATTGAAGCATTGTTCGGAATCAACCTCAGCGAATTTATCTACATTGATTTGTTTTTTGCCGTCATCGGCTTCGTGGCTGTTCCGGTCTTCATTGGCTTTTTACCTAGCCACAGCGAAGATAAGCAAGAAAGCGATTACCATGTCATCTGGAAGACGGTCTTTGCCTTCATCGTCGTGCCTTTAATCATGATTTTCTCGGCGATTTTAATCGTCTATCTAATTACTTCCTTTGTAAATCCGAATTACTATGGTTTCGTGTATCTGATATCGGCCTTGGTCACCGCCTTCTTGACCTTAGCCATGATTTTCTTGCTCGAGAAGTTTGAGACTCATTACCCCCATGTCCATTTCTTTAATAAATACTGGCCGTTTGTTTTACTCGCCATCTTCGCCGGTTTCGTTTACGAACTAGTTATCGCCTTGCTGGCTGAGGGCTTTACTTTGACGACGAGCATCTACTTATATCTCGGAATTGCCTTGCTGGCATTGACAATCGTTCGCCTAATTAAAAAACCCTTGCGACTCGGTCACGGTCAGATTATTGGAGTGACGTCTTTGCTAACGGCGGTGACGGCGGTTTTTATGCCTTTTATTAACATTCTCAATCTCGCCACATATTCAGCGAATGCCCGCATTGAGCGCCTTTTAGTCAGCGCGGATATGCTCGTTTCCGGCGAGGTCGTCCCGGCCGGGCCGGAAGTCTCACGCGAAACAAAAGGTGAAATCTCGACCGCCATCCTCTCCTTCCGCGATCTTGGCTATGACCGCATTCGGTGTCTTCCGGACGACTTCACTCTCGATGACTTCGAAGAGGTGTTCGGATTTGAACTTTACGATTATTACACCGATGACCGCATTCCTTTAACATATTACGCCGATTATGAGGTCATCGATTTTTCGGCCATGAGTACCGCTGCGTATAGCGATTTTATCTATATTCCTTCTTTAGTCGGCTACGGTGAAATGGATGGCGTTTTCGCTTACCAGTATGACACCGAAACCGGACTTTGGTCGCTGAGCAAAAACGCTGGCGACTATATCGAAATAGATATGGGCGAAGTCCTGCAAAGCTTTTATGCCTTATTTGATAAAACCGAAGATTTTTCCCTCGATTTATATACGGATTTAAAATATGTTCCTGATTCCGGCGAATTCGATGCCTATTTCGTCAGCATTGCCGGCACCTATGATCCCAGCGAAGATATCTACTATGTCGCGGAAGCCCAATTCTATTTGGGCGTCGATTAATTCATTCGCCGATAATTTTGATTAAGACGCGCTTTTTGCGCATGCCGTCGAATTCCCCGTAAAATATTTGCTCCCAAGGGCCGAAATCTAGTTTTCCTTCACTGATGGCGACGACGACTTCACGGCCCATAATCTGCCGCTTTAAGTGGGCGTCAGCATTGTCTTCAAAACCATTGTGTTCATATTGATTGTAGGGTTTTTCGGGAGCTATTTTTTCTAGAAAGCGCTCGAAATCGTGATGGAGGCCGACTTCGTCGTCGTTGATAAACACACTGGCGGTGATGTGCATGGCATTAACCAGGACGATGCCTTCGGAGATTCCGCTTTTTTCGATGGCTCTAATGACATCGGAAGTGATGTTGATAAATTCCCGGCGCAAGTCGGTTTTAATCCAGATTTCATCGCGATATGTTTTCATAAGTTCCTCCTCTTTTATATTGGCAACATCCTGATTAATTACAAGTGTTTACCCGCAAACGAAATCGGGGCGGCTGGTTATAAATATAATTTTTGACACAATTTTGCAATTGTAATATATTGAAAACATAACGGGGAGTAAATATGGAACACAAAAAAGTATATGCTTTGGTTTTAACCAGCATTTTGACGTTGGGCGGAATCATGGTTTACAATTCATTCAATCAAAAAGGTCTTCTTGGCCGTGTCGGCGCAGATCCATTCACTTACACGCGCATATTTGATGAAAATACCGGTCCGACAAATCCGGCCACACACAACGGATTTATTCCCAATGTCAATATGTCGCTTTACTATATTTCTGAATCTGCCCAGTCATCAGACGAATTTATTCGCTTAAAAGCGAAAGACGGAAACACACCGGCGATTTTGATGAATTTTACAGTCGCAAACGGTCTTCTAAGAGTCGCGGTTAATTATAGCGGCGGAGATGCGCCTCTCTATGTTTTGTATTCAGCGACGGCATTTGAAGATTTCACACCGACCGCCGCTGATGTAATTCCAACCGGAGAAGATGGTCTTGCCTCTGCTGACCCATCGAACTGCGGATACTTTTTGTTAATGACGTATTCGACGACCGATATCGTCATCGAGGATTTGACGGTTTATTACAACTGCCAAAGAGAAATTGAAGGAGATTTTTATTACCGAGGTAATTGGGAAGGAACAGAGACGCTAAATCATTATACCGGCGCCCGTTCATGGGGAAATTTAATGGGCCGCAAACCTTCTCAAGATGGTTTCCAATTTATGACAAATCCAACCATCGACACGAACAATTATTCGATTGGCACAACCGGCAGCCATACGTATCCCGATGCGTGGTATCGCTGGAACGGTATAAGCATGCGCAATTATGAGTGGGACGCGATGCTTGAAAAAAAAGATTACTCTGCGACGCCAAAAGGCAAATTTGTCAGCAATCATTTTGAAGTAATCACTACGGTGATGGTCGACTACAACGTTTTCTATAATCAGGATGCCTGGTTTCATGTATGTCCGTGGGTAGGATTAGCAACAGCCGATCACGAGAATCTTCCAGATATCGGTAGTCTAGCTTATATGCAATCTTACATCGGGAATGATAATTATGATCCAATCGGGGGAATTAAAGGTCGACCAGATACATACGAGGGTCGGTTTTTCACTAATTATGTAGCCGGAGACTTTCCCAACGGTTATGGATTCGCCGATCCTGATGTCGCAACCGTCATCGGAGATAGCGAGACAACATTAAGAGAAGCCTATGAAGCCATTAACTTGCCGATATTTAACGTCCGTTTTGCCGTCGACGGGAATTCCTTTGACGTATACATTAACGGATTTCATGTTTATCACGAGGATGAAGCGTTTTACTTCAAAGACAATTACGACGATCAGAAATATTGTATTGAAACAATCGAGTTTCACGGCATTAATTACGGAGATGGCGTCGATAGCGACGGCGAAGGCGAAGACACCATAGCGACACCACTCCCCGGCTATCTTGTCTCTTATACCAATCCTTTAGTTCGCGAAATTACATTCTGACAAACCTAGTTTGAACTAACGATTAAGAAGACCGCACAATTGCGGTCTTTTCATAAGTCTCATTCATTACTGTGTGTCCTGCTATAATTACTAATATGCCGATTAAGCGAGCGAAAATTAGAAATCTCCAACACCCCTTTCCTCTTCTTTATGATGCTCACTCTAAGGTTCTCGTCTTGGGCAGTTTCCCATCGGTCAAAGCAGTGGAGGAAGGCTACTTTTATGCGAACCCGCATAATCGTTTTTATAAAGTTATGAGCGCTCTTTTCGACGAAGATTTTATCAATGTTCCTTGGAAGAGCAAAAGAATCATACTCCTCAAACATCACATCGCTCTTCATGATGTGATTGGCCATTGCCAAATCCTCGGATCAAGCGATGCGAAGATTCGCGATGCCAAACCATCAAATATCCGCGAAATATTTGCTAATGCGCCCATCCAAAAAATCATATGTAACGGTGCGAAGGCTTATCAGGAGTTTAATCGTTTCTTTTCCGATATACAAATTCCCGTCGTTCAGGTGCCGTCCACAAGTCCGGCCAACGCCAAGATGGGGCTCGATGACTTAGTCGATGCCTGGCGCGACGCAATTCGCGACACCACCTCATAAATTACTTACAAAACGATCGAAATTCAGGCCGTAGACACTTTGTGTCTTTTTTAATATTATCCGCACTAAAAAGACAATTCGTTGACTTAGTCAATGAAAAATAATAAAATGCCTTAGTCACGGGAGAAGAAATATGAATATTAAAGAATGGAATGCGAAGTTCATCATGTATCGCCGCACAATCAAGCATTTAAAAGATGCGGTTAATCGCGATCTGAGCACGCAGGGTATTTCCTTACAGCATGCAACCTATCTTCTTTTATTGGCCACCAACGGTCAATTGAAAATTAAAGAGCTAAATGCTCTTTCTGATAATGATGCGGCGCTTACGACCAGAGCCCTCAAGCTTCTCAAAGAGAAGAATCTGGTCGATCGCACTTGTGACAGCGTTCGCAAATGCCGAATCTTTCTTACGGATAAAGGAAAAGACGTCGTTAAATATATCGGCGAGATTTTTTCACGACTCCGCGATGAGCTCGCCAAGTCGGTCGCCGCTGAAGGCCAGGAAACACTCCTCAGCGCCATTTTAAGTTAGGCAAGAAAAGGTAAGAAACAATGGAATTGATTATTGAAAATGCCTTGCGGATATATCTTTTAGTTTGCCTCTTTCTTTTGATACTTTACATTCCGCGTATCGCCTACTATATTAGTGCCTTCCGCGACCAGCCACGGCTTATAAATCCGACGAAGAATCGCCTCGCTGTTTTGGTGCCGGCAAAAAACGAAAGTAAAGTTATACAAGCGCTGCTTGACACTCTTAACCTACAAACTTACGACCGCGCATTTTTTGATGTTCACGTCATCGTTGAAGATGCGCGCGACCCCTCGGTGGGGATGGCTCAAAAAGCCATCGATGCGACGATTCACGTCGTCCCCGATCAGACGCGGAAAGGCGAAGCGCTCGATGGAGCCTTAAAAAAGATACTAAAAGATACTCCAAGTAAATATGATGCCTTTGTCATCATCGACGCCGATAACCTCGCCCATCCCGATTTTCTTTTAGAAATGAACAATGCACTGGCCAGTGGACGGCAAATCGTCGTCGGCAAAAAGCGCATCAAAAACTGGGAATCAGCGAACCGCGCTGACCGCTCCTTGTTCAGCAACTGCACCGCCCTCGTCTATGCGATGGTCGACGATTTAGGCAACCGCCATCGCACCAAGCACAATATCCCCGTTAGCATGTGCGGCACGGGTATGATGGTTCGGGCCGATGTCATCAAAGAACAAAACGGCTGGCCGTACCGGACCCTGACCGAAGACTATGAAGTGATGATGGATTGCTTTTTGCGCGGCTATACATCCATGTATTATATGCATGCGATTGTTTACACCGAAGAAGCCGTCGAGCATCGCACTTCTTTTAAACGGCGCATGCGGTGGCTGACCGGCTACACGCAGTGCAACAAAAAATACCGGCGCGCGGTCGTCAAGAAAACTTTTGGCGAGGGAAAAATCGTCTGGAAGAATTTCGATTTTCTCTACTCGCTTCTCCCCGTTTTTATCTTTGCCGGCATCAGTTTGGTACTTGGCATTACATGTCTTTTCGCAGCCGGGGCTTATGCTATCTTTTTTCAGCCTCTTTTTTGGCCGATTCTTCGCGTGGCCATCATCTCCTTTGGAACCGTTTATGGCGTTCTGATGCTCTTTACCATCCTCACTCTCATCGTCGACCGCAAGGCGCTGAAGATGAGCTTTTTTGAACTCGTCGCCGTCATCTTTCTCAACCCCTTCATCCTCGCGGAATTCATCTGGATCTTTATCCGCATCTTTACGGCGACCAACAATCTCGAATGGGATAATGTCGACCGCATCGCCTACACGCCAAAAAAGGATAAATAGTCATGGCTCTTCCAAAGGAAGAATTACTCGAACGCATCCGCGATGCCGAAAGGCGCGGCGACTTTCATTTTGTCGCTGAGCCCATCGACGAGAACAGTTATGATCCGGTCGATGAAAATTACAATCATCTCTGCTCGGGTTTTCTCGAATGCCTCTTTCATCTTTTCGTCCGTTTTATCGCCCTGATCGCCGGCGTCTTCATCAACGGTCTGGCCTTTGGCATGAAAGTTAAAGGACGCAAAAATCTTCGCCGTGTCAAGTCGGCCGTCGTGACCTGTAACCATGTCAATAATTTTGATAATCTGATGGTCAGGAATGCCCTATTCGGCCATCGCCTTTACATCGTCGTCGGTGAGTTCAACAACAAAAAAGGTTTCTTTGGCCGATGCTTAAAAGCGGGCGGCACCTTGCCATTAAGCGCGAACCTGCGCGCGATGATTAATCTTCGCAAGGCGACGGAACAGTTATTGAAAAAACGTAATTATGTTCTTTTTTATCCCGAAGAGGCGGAGTGGTGGATGTATGAAAAACCGCGCCCTTTTCGCAATGGGGCCTTTCATTTCGCCGCGACGGCAAACGTCCCCGTCATTCCGATTTTTTTGACATTTTCCGACCCCAAAGGACTGCGCGCTAAAATCGTCAAAAGCAAAGTCGTGACCGTCCACATCATGCCGCCGATTTATCCCAAAGAGCATTATAGCGTCAAGGAAAATGTCGATTACATGCGCGAATCCAACTACGAGCTTTGCGTTCATAAGTATGAAGAAGTTTACCTGAGGCCGATGGTTTATGATGTCGTTTGGCCCGTCGATGAAGCAGGCGAAGGTCAAACGACAGCCTCATAAAGAAAATGCTATAATGGCGGCGTGAAAATCTCGATGTCGGAAAAAACGGCGACCATCACTAAAATTGTTGCTTTCGTCATCGTTTTTGGCACGCTTATCGGTCTTTTCATCGCCTATTTTGATTTCTTTTATTCGCTTCTTGAAGTCGCCAATCGCCAAGCCCTGCGCGACCGGATGCTCAAAATGGGCATCTGGGGTTACGGATTGGCTTTTCTCATTCAGTTTACCCAGGTCGTCATCTCGATTTTGCCGGGCGAAGTAGTCGAGCTCTTTTTGGGAATGGCCTATGGTCCGTTCATCGGTTTAATAATCGCCGTACTCGGCGTCCTCGCCGGAACGAGCGTCGCCTACTATCTTGCCAAATGGGTCGGCATCCCTTTCGTCAAACTTTTTCTGAAGAAAAATTACTTTGAAAAATATGCTTTCCTTCAAGATGAGAAAAAGATGGCCTTAGGCATTTTCATCGTCTATTTGGTGGTCGGTCTTCCAGTTGATACGGCCACGTATTTCGCACCGACGCTCAAAATAAAGTTCGGAAAATTTCTCCTGCTTTCGACTTTGGCCCGCATTCCCAAGATCATCTCCTCGACGATCGTCGGACATTACTTAGTAGAGGATAATTTACTCGTCTCATTAATCGTTTTCTTCGGCACCGCGCTTTTAAGCGTAATCGCCGTTATCATCTTCCGTTTTGTCAGCAGGCGCAAAGAACGAAAAGCATCGATTGATAAAGCATAATTTAAGTCCGCTCTTGAGAAAGTTTTCCGCTTTTGCTATGGTATTTGTTGTTGATATCCATCATTAATGATGGCGAGGTATAATCATGAGCAAATTAATTATCCTGTCCGGCATTCCCGGCTCAGGCAAGACAACTTATGCTCTGGGCATCAAAAATATTTTGCCGCGCGTCGCGATTATCTCCAGCGATGAAGTTCGCAAAGACGTGACCGGAGACGCCTGCGATGGTTCGCAGGAGACACGCGTCTGGCAGGAATTTGAAAAACGCGTTCAGCAAGCTTCAAAAGGACACGATATCGTCATCGCCGACTCGACGGCTCTGACCAATCTTCTGCGGATGAAATGGTATCGCGCCTTTCGCGATGCCTTTGAAAAAATAGAACTCGTCTACCTCAATTTGCCCTTCGCTGTATGCTGGGAGAGAAATATTGCCCGCGAACGCAAGGTGCCGTTAAATCCGATGGCCGGGATGTTTAAACTCCTTGAAGAGCCCAACGAAGAAGTGAATAATAGTTTTGATTCAATCATCGTCATCAAAGAAGAAGACAAGGATACATGGAAAAGAAGCTGATCGTCCTCTCGGGAATTCCGGGTTCAGGCAAGAGCACATACGCTGCCGACTACGTCAATAAAAACCCCGAAACTTATATCGTCGCAAGCGATGCCATTCGCCTGGAACTTTTTGGCCGTGTCGATGACTTCAGCAAAGAGGAATTAGTCTGGGACATTTTTGAAAACCGCATTCGAGAAAAAGCTAAAACGCATAGTGCTGTTATCGCCGATTCGTCAGCGACCACGAATGTTCGCCGCCTTAGATGGGCGAGTATTTTTCGCGACTACTTCGATATTATCGAATTAGTTTATTTCGATATTCCCTTTGTGGTTTGTTTGGAGCGAAATGAAAAACGCCATCTGAGTATTCCCTACGACGACATGGTGGTAATGCGCGATTCGTTTGAAAAACCATCTGATGAAGTCGTTGGCGCTTACGATAAAATAACAGAAATCAAAAGATGAGGAATCCCCCGTCTTTTTTATAGCAAAACAATAAACAAGCCGAGTAAGGCCGCACCCAAAGCTACGACAGCAGGAAAAACCCCCAGCTCGACAAACTTTAGAAAAGTAAATTTTACCTGGTGGCTTTTTAATAAGCCCATCCACATCATGCCCGCCAAAGCACCGATCGGAGTTAAAAAGGCCCCTAAGTTACTTCCGATAATTGAAGCGTAGACGGCGGGCAGGACAATCGCGTCTGACGCGTATGCCGTCACCGACGAGAAAAGGACGCTCATCGGAATGTTGTTAATGAAGTTGGACATTAAAAATGAAGAGACGCCATATTTGATAATGGGTTTCGTGTCAGAAAAGAAAGCGGCCAGATACTCTGTGGCGCCGTGCTTATTTAAAGCAAGGACAATGACAAACATCGAGCTGATAAAGGGAATCAGGTCCCAAGGCAGCCGTTTGAGCGTCGTCTTTAGTTCGGTCGATTTAGATTTTCGGAAGGCCTTATAGAGCAAGACAATTACGACGAGGGCGGCGGCGAAGATGAGAGTAATCAAGTACATTTCAAGTCCGATATAATTAGACACAGTCAAGAGAATCGTACAGCCGCCGAGAGCGAACAAACCAGCGATAAGCAGAAATTTATCCTTGATTTGCACGGTTTCCACTTCTTCTCCAAGCGGAGCGGAGAGCTGTTTCCGAAAGAGCAAAAAGAGGGTGCCGAAGGAAGCTAAACCGGCAAAAATGGTTGGCAGATACATTACCTGCACATAATCCAAAAATGAGATTCCATGGCTCGAGGCTAGATAGATATTGGTCGGATTTCCGATGATGAACATCATGCTCCAGGTATTGGCGGCCACGAAGCTCGCAAAGAGATAAGGCAGCGGATTGATTTTAGCGCGTTTGGCGAAATAGCAAATAAAGGGCGTAAAGGTCAAAATGATGATGTCGTTGCTCGTGAACATCGTCAAAAACGAGACGAGGGCATAGAGGATGATAAACATTGTCATCTGGCTTGTTTTAGCTTTTTTAAGAGCAAACGAAGCCAGAAAACGAAAAAGTCCTACCTCATCAAGAAAGATGGACATCAGAGTCATCGATAAGAAGAGAGCCAGTATCTTCAGCGGATTAATCGCCGTATCGGCGCTTAACCCCGCGAAAATTTCCGGAAGCGAAATGAGACCGGCTATCAACAAAACAAGCGCGCCCAGCAAAGGTATTATCCAGTAAGTATTAATACTTAACTTCTTAATTTTTAAATCGGGCTTAAATAGGGAAGCGCCGATCATGGTAAGGATTGTAAGAAGCGACAAGGCAATTGTCCAAGCCACGATAAGCACCTACTTTTCAAGCCGATTTGTTGTTCGGTAAGATAAATCTTAATCCTTTTTGTATCTTTTTCAATATCTTTGATAATCGACCCCATTTTTGGCGGCGACATGCTAAAATAGTAGGACCATTTAGATATCATATTAAATAGTAAGAGGAATTTATGGCGCTTATCGTATCCGATGCCTGGAAGAAAAAATATCAGATTGCCGAAGAGCTGAAGGACTACGCTCGCTTCATGACTTTGGGCTCGATTAAAATCACGCCGGCAAAAATAGCCTTGAGCAACACGGGAGCGGCCCTCACCACCCGCGCTCCGGTCATCGATCTGCGCGTTAAAACGATAAAAAAGCGCATTCCGACATACGACGGCAAGAGCATCGGCCTCACGATTTACGAACCGAAGAATATTAAAGAAGAAAAAGCGCCGGCCATCTTATATTTACATGGTGGAGGTTTCATGATTCGCGAAGCGAGCCACCATCATAAAGTTTGTCGCGACTATGCCGTGGGAGCAAAGGCTAAGCTCGTCTTTGTTCATTACCGACTCGCCCCTCGCCACTCGTTTCCTTATCCGGTGGAAGATTGCTATTCAGCTCTTCTTTGGCTCGCGCGGAATGCCTCGCGACTAGGCATCGACAAAAAGCGAATCGCCGTAGCCGGTGACAGCGCCGGAGGCGGACTCGCAGCCGCCCTGACCCATATGAGCCGTGATCGCAACGGACCAAAACTTTGTTTTCAGATGTTGGTGTATCCGGCGCTTGACCACCGGCAAAAGACAACTTCCATCAAGGAGTATTACGATGCTCCGGGCTGGAATTCTTTGCTTAATAAGCAAATGTGGAAGATCTATTTGAAAAATGGCCACTTCGGAATGCTCTCATACGCTTCTCCAGCTGTCTCGACTTGCTTTGAAAAAATACCCAGCGCCTACATTGAGCCCGCCCAATACGACTGCCTTCGCGATGAGGGGTTTGAATATGCCAGGAAGCTTGAAGATCACGGCGTCAGCGTCGAACTCAATTATGTGGAGGGCGCCTTTCATGCCTTTGATATCATGCAGAGCAAGAAACTCGTCAGAAAAGTGATGGCCCAGCGCATCTCGGCTTTAAGCCGCGCCCTCCACCCATCAAAATGATTTACGAATTAGCAGCAATCACGTATAGTATTTTCAAGTCGTGGTAACACGACTGTTAACAAAGATGAAAAAGAAAATTAATGGCATCAATCAAGACTGGTACCGCCTTGATAACGCCGCGAAAATTTATCCGGCCATGGTCAGCCGCCGCAACAGCTGTGTTTTTCGCTTTGCGATAAATCTTAAAGAAGAAGTCGATCCCTACGTCTTGCAGCGGGCGCTCCTCGATATGCGGAATCGCTTTCCGGCGATGTTTGTCCGCGTCCGACACGGCGTCTTCTGGTATTATCTCGAAGAGAACAAGAAAATGCCCCGTGTCCGTCCGGAGGATAGCCGCATTAATAAAGCCATTGATTACTATAGTAATAATTATTTCCGCTTCACCGTTTTTTACTATGAGAACCGCATCAGTTTAGAGGTCTTTCACAGTTTGACAGACGGAACCGGCGCCGTCACTTTCTTAAAAGCCCTTGCTTATCGCTATCTCGAGCTCAAGGGTCACAAACTGGAAAGCGAAGGCCTGGTGCTGACCGTCGACCAAGATCCTTCAATTGAAGAACTTGAAGACAGCTTCTTTAAATATGCGACGATGAATCCGCACAAGCGCTTCGTCGTGCCGACACCTTTTAGCATCCGCGATGCCCGCTTTCCGAGCGGTCAGGGTCGCGGAGTGATCAACGCTCGGCTTGATTCGGCCGCCTTATATGCGCTTGCCAAAAAGCACGATGCGACAGTCACCGAATATCTTTCGGCTCTGCTGACTCAGGCCGTCTATCAGGTATATGGCGACAAAATGATAAAAAATGACCGCGTCAACATTTGCATTCCCATCAATCTACGGCGATTATTTCCTTCGGATTCCCTGCGCAATTTCACTCTTTTCTTTCACACGACCGTGACTGATAAAACCCATCTCGAGATTTCCGATATTCTCCCCCAGGTTAAGAAGAGCTTTAACGAAGGGCTGACCAAGGAAAGCATCGTCGAGAACATCAATGTCAATATGCAGGCTGAGCGCAATATGGCCATGCGTCTTACTCCTCTTTTTCTTAAGAAGCCAGCGATGACTATCGCCGGAACGATGTACGGGGGAAGGCTCAATACTTTGACCATGTCAAACATCGGCATCGTTCAGCTTCCCAAAAGCATGGCTGAGCACGTTCAAGATTTCGAGTTTAATTTATCTAACGATATCAACTGCGCCTATGGCATCGGCGTCATCACCTTTAATAATGTCATGACGATCAGCATTCTTCGCGAAGTGCGCGATACGTTGCTGCCGATGCAGTTTTTACGGAATCTTGTCAATTTAGGTTTAGCCGTCGAAGTCGAGAGCAATTATTGGGAGGAGGTCGCCTAGTATGGATTATTGTCCGGAATGTAAAGTCCAAGTCGTCTCCAAAGGCGAGAAGTGCCCTCTTTGCCAAGGCCCGCTTGACCGCGGAGAGAAGCCGGCGTCAAAGAAACCTTTTCCTTCATATATCAAGTTTGTCAATCTGCGCAAGAGGTGGGCCCGCGGCATTTCGCTGGCCGCTCCGGTCGCCATCGGCATCTGTGTTTTGATTAACCTTTTGACATGGAATGGTTTTCTGTGGTCTTTAATCGTCGGAGTGGCAATTTTATATGCCTGGCTCGTCGGTCTATATACGGTGCGCAGGACCGATCACCTCGGTCAGAAATTGCTTTTGCACGCGATTGGCATCTCCGCCCTTTTAATCGTCATTAATTTTGTGACGGCCTCGCCCTCGATGACCTCTTCGGAATTCCTTGAAAACTTCTCGGAAATCGCCCGGTGGTCGCTTGATTATGCGATGCCGGCGACATTGATGGCTTTCATTTTGGCGATAAATATCGCCACGCTTTCGCAAAGGCACCGTCTGCGCGACTATATCATCGCGCAATTTTCTTTATCTTTTATCGGCTTTATCCCCTTTGTCCTGATCATGATTGATATCTTTGCCGCCGATATTTTAGGCTCTCTTTTCATGTCGATCGCCGCCTCTTCTTTCTCACTTCTAACCCTGCTTGTTTTTGTCATCTTCGCGCCTAAGCTGGTTGCAAAGGAGTTTGGAAGAAGGTTCCATATCTAGTAGAATAAGAATATGAAATATAATCACCCGGAAACCGCGCTTGTAACTATCATCGGCCCCGATCAGACGTCGTGGATAGGCGACATCAAAGTCGAAGTTCTTTTCGACGGTGAAATCGTCGGCGTCATCAAAGGCCAAAAATCGGTGCAGTTTGAAATTAACGAGGACACCCGTTTTTTAATCAGGACGGCGAATGAAGATTTGCCAAAATCCGAAGTGACCGTCGCCGGACTGTTTCGCTGCCCGACCACGATTAAACTATATTTACTCGGCAGTTCACCGGCAAACGCCAAACTGGTTGCTAAAACTACATACGGAGAAAATTATTCGAAAAGGAAATATTTATGAAAAAAATCATCTTATTCTTACCTATTTTAGCCTTGTTCTTGGCGGGTTGCGACGGCGGAGATTCAAACTCTTCGACGAGCGGTACGTCAGACGATAGTTCGACAAGCACCGCTGAACCGCTTCCCCCTCCTGTCGTTTCTGACATCAACGGCGAAGAGATAAGCCATGAAGCAAACGACGGCGATATCATTAAACTAATGCACATGAACGACACACATGGCTCGATTGAATATCTGCCTGACAATAATGAACCGGGCATGGCATACATCGCCGGTTATGTTAATGAAAAGCGCGCTCAAGAAAATACGGATGTCGTGCTTTTGTCTTCGGGCGATATGTTTCAGGGCAGTCTCGATTCCAATATCAATCAGGGAAAACTGATGATTGATATTATGAAAGAGATGCGCTTCGACAGCATGTCGATCGGCAACCACGAATTCGACTGGGGCGTCGATGTCCTCGCGGAGAATGCGCAATATGCTCTCGATTCCGATACGGGCGACTGGGCTTTTCCTTTTTTGTCCGGCAACATTTTGGGACCCGAGGGGCAGTATGAATTCGGTCATCTTTCCACAACCTTTAATCGCGGCCCGGCCCGCATCAGCATCATCGGTTCCATCGATAGCGGCGTCTACGATTCAATTGATGGTCCGATTGTCGCCGGTTACGAATTCGTCAACGCCGCTTCGATGGTCATTTCTGAAGCTCAAAGATTAAGGGCTTCGGGATCAGACATTATCATCTATTCGACCCACGACGTCGATAAGCGAGTCGCACAGACAATAGCCAATAATGTCGACGCCATCTTTACTGGTCATAACCACCATAATTCAGTTTTGACCATGACTAGTTCGACTTCAAAGACGATTCCGATTATCGAATCTTCCTCAAATGGGCGCGCGCTTGGCGAGGTCGATTTTATCTACGATGCCGAGACCGATTCATACGAACTAGGAACCTACAAAAACACCAATGTTCTCGATGGCGTTATTTCCCTTATTGAGGATGACGGCGTTCAGGCAATTTATGATCGCTATCTTGATGCTCCCGCGCAGGATGGTCCGGTTTCCAGCGATAGTCTCCGCTCTTTAAAGAGCGATAAAGTCGGCGAAATCACGAGTGACTCGAAGTATGTCGCCTATGATAATGTAAGCATTCCGAAATCAGATGTGGCGACGATGTTTCTTTATGCCCAGCTTGAGGCGTACATCGATTCTTACGATATTGTCGGATCTTGCTACAACGAATCCCGCTCGGCATGGATTGTCGGCAATATCACCTATGCCGACATTTATAAAGCCTTCCCCTTTGATAACGCCACCGTCATTGTTGCGGCGACGGGGGCACAATTAAAAACGTGGAGTACCACAACCGTTTATGTCGATGGAATTTCAAAGACGACCCTAGATAACAATACTGTTTATCAAATCGTTACCTCAACATACATCATCAACAACCGAGAAGAAGGCAAATTTAACAGTATCGTCAACATCGATGAAGATATTTTTCAACGCCACGTCTTCTATCAGCAATTTCTTGAGGCGACAACACCCAATCCCTGGGGTTAGTGTTATAAAACAGGTATTTCTTGTTCATTTAGTATATTTGTGCCACGATAATTGCCAAGAGGTAAGCATATGGTAAAACGCATTTTTGGCATCATTTTTGCCCTCGCCGGTCTTGCGGCGATGGTCGTCGCCGTCATCTTTGGCATTCAGGCCGTTCAAGAATTGTCGGCTTATATTGCCGGAGGAGTTGATCCGCTCGCCCCGATTGCATTTGTCGTCTTCATCGTCATGGTCGCCGTTTGGGTCGCCCTTTTCATCATCGGCGTCGTCGTCTTTATTCCAAGCCTGATCGTCGCCATCAAAGGCCCCAAGAAGAAAAAACCGATTTCCGGCTGATGATGCCGGTTTTCCTTCCGCGTTTTATTCGGCTATAATAATATTGATGAACGAAAATAAGCTAACCGAAAAGAAGAGCGAAGAAAATAGTCAAACAAAGAAAAAAGGCCGGTGGATTTCTTATCTGCCCGCCTTTTTTATAGCCCTTATTACCATCGCTTTATTACTGCTTATTATCATCGGAACAATCTTCTCGGGGGGCGATGATCAGGACGCGCAAGTGCGCGCCCTCCACAGCATCAACTTTACGGGCGAGACCGCCGAGTTCAACGATGATTATATCTATGAACCCGCGGTCAGCGAAGAGCCCGTTTTTGTCGCCGAACAAGGCTTTCGCTGGGATAGTCTCGCGTCAAAGATCGTGGTGCGCGTTCCTGAATATCGGGAAGCCGTATCAATCAACATAGGTTTTGGCTTGTTCAATTTCAAGGCTTATTCGGAAGTCGAAACCAGCAGCGATAATTACGCAATTCAGGCTTTTGACGGCGACGGTGCTCTTTTGGAGACAAAAATGCTCACTAACGTCCAAAACGACAGCGAGCAGCAAGTCGTCTTTCAACTCGAAGATGTCAAGCGCCTGACAATCACTTTTCAAGAGCCGATAACAAACATCGGTGAAGAGGTTACGAGCGGTTATCTTTATTTAAAAGATTTCTCCACGTGCGAAATCATCAATTACGAATAATAAAAATAGAAATACAGTTTCTGATAAGGCGAGTACTCTTTAATGTAATATACTGGATCTCCTGTATCGGGATCCGTCGTCTCATCGATGTCGGGTGTATCGACATATGAAGAGACGCCATTATTTCCGACGATCATCAAATATAAGTTGTTGAACCAAGTGGCCATATCATCGAGAAAATCATATTTTTCCCAATAAGAACGCGAGTATTGATAATCGCCCTTAATTTCATCTCTTAAAGAATTTGATAACTCGCCGTATTTATCTTCGTCGCCAACATAGTTCGATAGAGAAATAATGCTGTAGAAAGTTGTGAAGTATCCGGAATAACGCAGATACGGATCGTCACTATTAAGCAGGATGTAGGCCGCGACCAAATTTGCATCCTGTTCGCGCATCGCGCCTTTGGAATGGGCGATTTCATGGGCCATCGTTGAGACGAGCTGTGAATCGGGAGTCAGGTAGTTGATGTTTGGCTCGGTCGTCGGCGCAAAGGAAATGCCGGTAATATTAAACTCGCGGAATAAAAAGGACAAGAACATCGGTTTAACGTTTGGTGTAAAACTGGTGAAGTAATCGGATTCAAGACGAGCGTACTCAATTTTGAGAATCTCACTTAATTCGCGAATCGAATAAGGGCGGATAACACTGCCTTCCGCGGTGAACTCGAGTTCGTCGGCACAGGCATTAAAGTCGGCAAGAAAGTGTTCGATAATTTCGACATATTCGCTGCTCTCGACATCTTCCTGGTGCTGCGGAATGTCGATGGGATAGCGGCCATAGGCGACGCCGGCAGTCGCAAAGTAATAAGCGAAAGTCGATGTCGCAACCAGAATCAAAGCTAATGTCTTATTGAGCCCGATCAGGCCCCTCTTTTTGCTGAAATCGATGATAATCAGGACGATAAGGGTAATGATTGTCACGCCAAAAAGAATGAAAAAAACCTCGGCGAGCGAAAAAGGTATAAGGCTCGCAAGCGGGCCAAAAAATGATTGGATAAAGCGATAAAATGTCCTGGTCCAAAACTCGGCTGAAGCTGTGAAAAGGCGTATGACGATTAAGGCCGCAAAAAGCAAAATAACAGCAATTAAGACATAAATCTTTGCAAAAACGGCTTTTTTAAGCTTATCTTTTCCGTTCATGTGCTTATTATATAATGGACTAGTTACAATTGCTATTTTCTCGTTTTCTTACTGCTTTTCGCGTTCTTATCTTGGCGTGACATCAAGTCGCGCACCGTGTCTTCGATCGTGTTAAAAATAGGCCGGACGGTAAAACCTAGTTCGCGAACGGCAAGAGCATTTGAGAAGTTTGAATTAGAGACGAGAGTATCAACTGAGTAAGCAGTGAAAATAGGGGGCTGCTTTTTCATCTTTGACCAAAGGGCAGCCAAAGGAGCAAACATTTTTACAAACCAGATGGGGAGGACGCTACGGATTTTTCTTCTTTGCGAGATGCGGCTGGCAATTTCGATGATTTCATAGATAGTATGATATTGTCCGGAGAGGAGATAACAGCGGCCTTCGACTCCACGATCGGTGGCTTTGATAATGCCGTCAGCTACATCGCGGACATCGACGATGTTATATCCTCCTTTGACGATGGAAGTCAGCGAGCCATCGAGGTAGTTTTTTAAAACCGCGGTAAAATGCCCGTTCATCTCGTCGTTTGGACCGATGATTCCGGACGGATGAACGATGATGCCGCGGAGGCCATTTTTAACGGCGTCTAAAACATATTGACTGGCCTCGGCTTTAGTTTTGGCGTAAAAACCGTTGACCTCATTTGGATCGAAGTGATCTTGTTCGGTTATTAGGTCCTTTTTGGACAGTTCCTTAAGGGCGTGGACGCTTGAAACATAGATAAACTTTTCGACGTTGCGTTTTTTGGCGCTGTCGGTGATGCGTTTTGTTCCGTTGACATTCACGTCATAAACGAGTTGATTAAACGAGTTCTCGACCGTGATAATTCCGGCGCAGTGAATGACAATCTGAGCGGCGTCCTCGGATTTGAATGACAGAAATTTTTCGACATCTTCATCTTTGCGGATATCGCCTTCGACGAAATACAGTTCGCCCTGATTTTGGTTTTCAAAGTCGCGCTTCTGATCGTGCGGAAGAATAAAAGCCACGATGGTTTTCTTTAGCGAAAGCAAAAGATTGACGATTGTGCGTCCGAGGTGACCGGTCGCCCCGGTGATGTAGTAGATTATTTTTTTCATGTTTGCACCTCCTTCTTTATTATGTAATAAAAAAGAATAATATAATATACAATTGGTATCATTTGCGCGAAGTAATTTCATTGTTATTAACGAGCGGGAGCGAGGTGTGATAAAATTATCTCATGGTTAAAAAAGCTATTTATCCCGGTTCATTCGACCCCGTGTCGAATGGCCACATTGACATCATCGAACGCATCTCGCGCCTTTTCGAGGCGGTTTACGTGGTGGTGGCAGTCAATCCGAATAAACGCTATATCTTCACTGCTGACGAACGCGTTGAGATGCTGAAAAAAGCGACCGCCCACCTTCATAATGTCGTCGTCGAAAAAAGCGACTTAATCCTCGTTGACTATGTCCGGCTTAAAGGCGAAGGCGTCATCATTCGCGGCGTTAGAAACGTCAACGACTATCAAAACGAAATCACGATGTATCAGTTTAATCACACCAGCGATCCGAACATCGAAACGCTGATTATGTTTCCGTCGAGCCACAATCTCTTCATCTCGGCTTCCTATATAAAGGAACTGGCCCTTTTCAACGCCGACATTTCGCCGTATGTCCCAAAAGGGCTCGCCGACTTTATTTCGCGAACAATTCGCGCAAGAAAATAGCATTTATCAGCAATTGGGAATTTTTCAGGCATTCTTTCGGTATTTTCTCCTCAGTGACTTATTTATAAGATGGAGGTGATTATATGTTTATCTTTCGTCCATCACTAAAAATTTTTAAACGTACTCTTGATATCTACGAAGAGAAGCGCATCAAGAAGATTAAACCTTTCGCCGAGATGCGAGGCTGGAAGGATGTTCCTTACATCGATGACGGAAGCGTTGAACACCTCCTCGATATTTATCATCCCGCTGAAAACGGTAACAACCACTTGATATTTGACATTCATGGCGGCTCTTATGCTTTTGGTTTTAAGGGCCTTAATTACATTTTTAACTCTTACTTTGTCGCGAAAGGCTTTTCCGTTGTGGCAATCAACTATACCCTCGTCAAAAAAGGAACGAGCATCTATAATCAGATTCTCGATATTTTCGCCGCTTTGCATTTTTTGGAGAAGAACAAAGAAAAGTACAATTTGTCATTTGATAATTTTATTCTTCTCGGCGATTCGGCCGGCGGCCATCTAGCCCTTCTTGCCGATCTCGTTTTCAAGTCTCCGGAAGCGCAGGAATACTACAAGATAAAAAGCCTCCCAAACATCAAGATTAAATGCGTGGCCATGAACTGCGCCGTCTACGATTTTGGCGAGGTCGTCGAATTCGGCAAGCGCGTGATTCATAAATCAGCGATGCCTTATCTTTTTTCTAGCAAATATCTCGACGGTGATTTTCTGAAGATGAACAATCCGGCTTATTATATAAGAAAAGTCAAACCTGATCCCATCTTTATCTCTTCATGTCGCAATGACTTTCTTAAGAAACACAGTTTTATGCTCCGCGACGAACTGCTCAGACAGGGGCTAATCCATCACTACGAATTCGAACCAACTCTCGATGTCAAGGTGGCCCATGTCTATAACCTCGTCCTGCCCGACAGCAAGCAAGGCAAGCGCACCAATGATGCGATGGCCGACTTCTTTCTCCGCGATTTCACTAAGTAGATGCTTTTCTATAATTTTCATTGAAAATTACTTTTGGTTGCGCGCATAGCGAAGATAATATAAGATTTATGTGCTATGAAATTAAACCAGAATCAAACGCCGTTTCTCGATGCTCTTATTAAATATGTCAGTGAAAATATCTCCCCTTTTGATGTCCCTGGACATCATATGGGTAATGTCGAAAACCGCTTAAAGGATTTTTTAGGTGCGAAAACTTTTCGCAGTGATGTCAATGCCCCCATCGGCCTCGACTCCCTTCAGCATCCCACCGGCGTCATCGCAGAGGCTCAGGAACTGATGGCTGATTTTGCCGGCGCTGATCACAGTTTCTTTTTAGTTAACGGCACGACGAGCGGCATCATCGCTATGATTATGGCGGTGTGCAAAGCCAAAGACAAAATCATCCTGCCCCGCAATGTCCACAAATCGATTATCAGCGCTTTAGTTTTGTCGGGCTCGATTCCGGTATATGTCATGCCGAAAATCGATCGCCAATTAGAAATCGCCAATCAGCCAAGCGCCGATGACTACAAGCGGGCCATCATCCGCTATCCGAGCGCCAAAGCCATCCTCGTTATCAATCCGACATATTTTGGAGCTGTCAATGACCTCAAGGAACTAACTGCTTTTGCCCATGCCCACAACGTGACCGTTCTCGTCGACGAAGCGCATGGCGCACACTATTACTTTAGTAAAAACGGTCCTTTGTCAGCGATGGCCTGCGGAGCAGATCTTTCCAGCGTCTCCTTTCACAAAACCGGTGGTTCGCTGACGCAATCAAGCGTCCTCCTCTTGCAAGGCAAACGCGTTTCGCCAAGCGAAGTGCAGAAGTCGCTTGGCATCATCAACACGACATCGCCGTCTAATCTTCTCATCGCCAGCATCGACGCCGCGCGCCACTTTGCCGCGACCAAAGGTCAGGAAGCGATGGATCAGGTTCTCGAACTGGCGCAGCATGCCCGCGAGCAAATATCAAAAATAAAAGGATTCATTCCGCGCGGCAGAGAACATTTTTTGCAGAAGGGCTGCTATGACTACGACGAGACAAAGCTCGTCATCGAACTCGATCATCTCGATTTGAGCGGCTTTGATCTTTATTATCTCCTTAAGGAGAAATATCGGATTCAGGTCGAACTGGCCGAAACTTATGTCATTTTAGGAATCTTAGCTATCGGAACAAAAAAAGAACATCTAAAGCATCTTTTTGCGGCCCTAAAAGAAATCAGCCGCGATCATTATAATCGCAAGATTACCTACCCCCGCCACTCCTTCAGCGTGGGTTTCCCCTTCCTGCTCGTTCGCCCTCGCTCGGCGTTTTATGCACCGAGCAAACGAATATCGATAATGGATGCCGCCAACGAGATATCCAAAGAATCTATCATGATTTATCCTCCTGGCATTCCGCTTATTATTCCCGGCGAAATTTTTACCAACGACCTGATTGAACGCATCAAAAGTTATAAACAGACCGGTATCACGATGATCAGCGATTATAGCGATGGAACTGTCAATGTCGTCGACAAAGAACACTGGAAGCGCTTCTCATCATATCAAAAGGCTTATCAAGATTATTCATCTAAACGCATCACGACCCCGCATAACGATGGTTATTCAATGCCCTTTGAAGGCGATGCCCATCAAGCTACCTTTATGCTCCTGCCCTTTCGCAAAGACACATGGCGGGAGGGAGCAAAACCGGCTCGCGAGGCTTTTAAAGATGTCATTCGGGCCATCGCTCAGTTTGAACCGGTCATCGTCGGCATTCACCCGAGCATATATGATGTCGCTTCGGGGGAATTTTCAAACATCGATAATGTCACCGTCATAAAAATAAAATACAACGATGCCTGGGCTCGCGATAATGCTCCGATTTTTGTAAAAAAAGGTACCAAGATTCGCTCTGTCGATTTTCGTTTTAATGCTTGGAGCGGCGAAGACGGCGGGCTCTATTCTAACTATTACGATGATGATCGACTAGCCGGCGTTCTTTCCAAAAAACTAAATATTAACAGCTATTACATCGAAGATTTCGTCTTGGAAGGCGGCAGCATTCATGTCGATGGCCAAGGCACCTGCCTTGTTACTGAGGCCTGCCTGCTTTCTAAAGGTCGCAATCCGCATTTGAATAAGCAGGAGATCGAAGAGACGCTGAAAACAAATCTCGGCGTCAGCAAAGTCATCTGGATCAAAAACGGAATCTATCAAGATGAGACGAGCGAGCATGTCGACAACATGGCTTGTTTTGTTCGTCCCGGTGTCATTGCCTTGGCGTGGACGACGGACCGCAAAGACCCTCAGTACAAGTATTCACAGGCAGCTTACAAAGTATTAAAAAGCGAAACTGACGCCGATGGCAAACCTTTCGAAATTATCAAGGTGCGTTTGCCTCATCCGATGTACATGACGCGCGAAGAAGCCAAAGGCATCCGCGGCTCGCGTTCGAATGCCAAAAAGCGCGAACCAAACATGCGTCTGGCCGCCTCATACATCAATTACTACCAAGGCAAAGACTTCGTTATTTTGCCGGCCTTCGGAGTTAAGGAAGATAAGCTGGCCTATGAGCAATTTTCCTCTCTTTATCCCGACAAAAAAATCATGCAAGTGAATTCTCGCGAGATCCTTCTCGGCGGAGGCAATATCCACTGCATTACGATGCAAATTCCGGAAACCAAAAAAGGAGAATAACAATTATGAAAGTAGCTATTACCCAATTCAAAATGTCGTGGAATATTGATGAAAATCTTGCAAAAGCCGAACAAATGGTGCGAAAAGCCGCTCAAAAAGGCGCACAAGTTATCCTCCTGCCCGAACTTTTTAAAACGCCATATTTCTGCCAAAGGGAAAATTACGAATACTTCGATTTAGCAGAAGAACTCGATTCGTCGACGACAATTTCTCGTTTTCAAAAACTGGCAAAAGAATTAAATGTCGTCTTACCTCTTTCTTTTTTTGAGAAGGCCGGCAACGTGCACTTTAATTCACTGGTGATGATTGACGCCGATGGCAAAAACCTCGGCTTATATCGCAAATCGCACATCCCGACTGGTGAATGCTACGAGGAAAAGTTTTATTTTTCTCCAGGCGATACCGGATTTAAAGTATTTAAAACAAAATATGGACGAGTCGGCGTCGGCATCTGCTGGGATCAGTGGTTTCCCGAAGTGGCCCGCAGCCTCGCCTTAATGGGCGCCCAGCTCATCGTCTATCCGACAGCGATCGGCACCGAACCGGTCTTACCGAAAGATTCTAAAAATCACTGGCAAAATACAATGCGTGGACATGCTGCCGCCAACATCGTCCCCGTCTTGGCATCAAACCGCATCGGAACTGAAAGCGACAAAGAATCGAGCATGACCTTTTTCGGCAGCAGCTTCATCGCTGGCGAAGACGGCAATACCGTCATTGAATTATCGCGAAACGAAGAAGACGTTGCGGTGGCTGAATTTGATTTGGCGGAGATTGATAAAAAGCGCATCGCGTGGGGCGTCTTTCGCGATCGGAGACCCGACCTCTATCACAGCATCACCAAATTTGATGATTCCAGGAAATGAACTTATGGGTTTACATGCTTTTCGCGCTGGCGCGAATGCCTTATGCTATGTAAAAAATGACCATAAATACGGCATGATTTGCGCATGGGCCATGATGATAGATTATGATGTTATCGCTCTGTTGGTAGGCGAGCAAAGCGCGACCGGCAAGAACCTTGAAGTAGGCATGCTCGTCGGCGTCAGTGCTCTCAGCAAAGAACAAAAAGCCGTGGCCCTGACATTAGGCAACGGACACAGTGATGAAATTGATAAGTTTGCTAATTTATCCTATGAAATCGATGAGAGCGCAATCCTGATCAGAGGTGCCAGAAACAATCTTGTCGTCAGAGTGGAAAAACTCATTAAACTCAATCCTGAAAATCAAGATATTCTCGTTATCGCCAAATTTGCGAAAAGCAAAGAAGATAAGTCAAAAGAATTTATCGACGCCGAAGAAGTGTTTCGTTAAGATTATTTTTCTTTGACGAGATTTTCAATTTTCTTAAAAGTTTCCTCAGATAAAACATGCTCGATCAGGCAGCAGTCGCGATCGGCATTTTTTTCTGAAACACCCAGGCTGAGCAAATATTTCTTAAGCGTCGTGTGGCGGTGATACACCTTTTTCGCAATCCGTTTTCCGGATGGCGTAAACTCAATTTCCGAATATGGAGTCTTGTTGATAAAACCGAGGCGCATGAGTTCATGAGTGGCTTTGTTGACGGCTGGACGCGAGACATTTAGTAGACGTGAAACGCGGGCAGATTCCAAAGGTTCTTTATCATTATAAAGAATATAGAAAGCTTCTAAATAATCTTCAATTGCTTTGCTCGTTTTTTTCATCGGTGTTTTCTCTTGTAAACGCTATCATTATATCACTCTCGTTTTGCGAATACAAAAAAGTTAACCATGGTTTACAATTTCGGTTGACTTGCCATATTCTTCAACTTAATATATATGAGAGCAAACTGAGGTGGCAAACAGAACGATATGCAAGAAAGAAATCGACATCAACACGGGAAAAGACAACGTCTCCAGACCGGACAGGAGGGTCATTTAAGCGACCTCGACCGCGGTCAAAAAGCGATTGTTCTCGATTTTCATAACGATAATGCCGCCTTGCGTCGCCGCCTTCTTGATATGGGCATCACCAAAGGCGTGGAAATCGAAATCAAAAAAATCGCCCCACTCGGTGATCCCGTCGACATTCGCCTGCGCGGATATGAGCTTTGCATACGTCGCAAAGATATGCGTTCAATCGATATTAAGGTCGTGAAATAACTATGAAAATCGCTTTAGTCGGAAATCAAAACTCCGGCAAAACAACTTTGTTTAACACCCTGACGGGAACGAATCAAAAAGTCGGCAACTGGCCAGGCGTCACCATCGAGCGTAAAGAAGGCAAAATTAGCGGCACGGAAATCGAAATTGTTGATTTACCGGGTGTCTATTCCCTATCCCCATATTCGACGGAAGAAGAGATATCACGGCAGTTTGCCATGGAAGAAAAACCCGATTTAATCATTAATATTATCGATGCCACCAGCCTCGAAAGAAGTCTCTATCTAACAACTCAGCTCCTCGAATTGGATGTTGATGTCATCATCGCGTTAAACATGGCTGATGTTCTTGAAAAAAGCGGTATAACCGTTGACATAGAGTGTCTTTCACGGCGCCTGAATACAACGATTATCTCAATCTCTGCCAAAAAGAAACTCGGAGTTGACAATCTGATTTCCGTTATTAAAAACGGAGAATATAAGAAGAATCACCATGACTATATATACGATGAAGAAATTGAGAATGTGATATCAGGTATAACATCGCAAATCAAGGTCGGTCACAAGCGCTTCTCAGCAGTAAAAATTATCGAGCGTGACAGAGATTATCGCCCTTTGCTGACCGATGAGATTACCGCAAAAATCAACGCTCTTGAAGAAATGTATAAAATGGACGGTGAACAACTGATCGCCGATCAGCGCTATCGCCACATTGTCCGCATTAAAAAAGAATGTTCAACTCACACCGAAAAGGGTGAAACAATCACTGATAAACTCGACCGCGTCTTTTTGCATAAATATTTCGGTCTGCCTATTTTTGCTTTGATAATGGGTATTGTCTATTTCTTATCTGTCGGTCTCGTCGGCGGGCTCACCGTCGATTTTGTCAGAGCCCTTTTTGATGGTGCTGAAACAATCGATGTCTTGGGCACGGAAGTCCCGTTTGCAATCGCCGGTCTGGGTCCAACGCTAAGCGCCTGGCTGACGAATGTCGGAGCCAGTCCTTGGTCGGTATCCCTCGTCGTTGACGGCATCATTGCCGGCTTTGGGGCCGTGAGCAGCTTTCTTCCGCAACTAATCATCCTCTTTCTTTGCCTGGCGCTTTTAGAGACAACCGGCTACATGTCGCGTATCTCTTTCTTTCTTGATCGTATTTTCAAACGTTTTGGTCTGAGCGGAAAATCACTCATTCCTTTTATTGTCGGAAGCGGTTGCAGCATCCCCGGAATCATGGCCTCAAGAACCGTAGAAACCGAAGAGGAAAGAAAAATGACTGTCATGTTGACGCCATTTGTTCCGTGCTCGGCGAAGCTCCCCATCATTGCACTATTTGCCGGCTATTTCTTTTCGACTTATGCCTGGCTTGTTACCCTCAGTCTCTATTTCATGGCGATAATCGTCATTCTGCTGTCGGCGCTCATTTTAAAAAAGTTCGTCTACAAAGGTGCGACTTCATCATATTTATCGGAACTGCCAAACTATCATGCGCCGAGCGCCTTATATGTCTTCCGCGACGTTTTTGATAAGACTTGGTCATTTATCAAGAGGGCGGGAACAGTTATCGTTTTATGTTCGGTCGCGGTATGGTTTTTAGCTTCATTCACCTGGACATTCAAATATATCGATGGCGTCAATTTTCATATTGAAAATAGCATTTTAGCAGGAATCGGCAATGCTTTTGCCTGGATTTTTTATCCGATGTTGGGTGGGACGTGGTCATGGGGCGCGACCGTTTCGGCGATTCAAGGACTAATCGCAAAAGAACAAGTCGTCAGTTCTCTTGAAGTTATCGCTGGTCTTGAAGGTGGCGGCGCTTCGGTTTTTGAAAGCGGAATCTTTTCTTTCTTCACCGGATGGAGTGCCTATGCCTATATGATTTTTAATCTTTTCAGCGCGCCGTGTTTTGCTGCTATAGGTGCCATGCGCAAAGAGCTCGGATCAACAAAAGGCATGCTTAAAGCCGTCTTATTTCAAACTGGCATTGCCTGGCTTATCGCCACTTTTGTCGGCATCATCGGATGGTTGATAATATGACATGGGTAGACGGAGTTATCTTAGGCATCGTCGTCGTCTTGCTCGGCTTGATCATCTATTTCGGCTTAATCAAAAACCGCGAAAAAGGCAGTTGCCGAAATTGCCCCGAAGCCAATGGCGTCAAGGCCAACCGTTTGCTGAAAGATTATAAGCGCAAGTTTAAAAAGAAATAGAGAGATGGAGATATGCTCCATTTTTCTTTATGAACTAGTTGATATACAATTAATTGAGCATATGAATATTGAAAAAGTTGCCCTAGTCTTACAAGGCGGTGCCGTTCGCGGAGCTTTTACGGCCGGCGTCCTCGATGTCTTGATGGAAAATGATCTTTATTTTCAATATGTCGTCGGCGTCTCGGCGGGTGCGCTTATATCGTTAAGTTATCTTTCCAAGCAAATTGGCCGCTCGCGGTCGGTCGTCGTCGATTTCATGGCCGATAAGAAATTCGTCAACCCCAGATTTCTTTTGACAAAGCGATCGTTATTCGACTTTGATTACTTGTTTGGCGACATTGCCACGAAAATACTGCCCTTTGATTTTGATACCTATGAGAAGAGCCCGATTAAGTTTGTCGTCGGAACCACCTCATGCCATAGCGGTCAGCCTCTTTATTTTATAAAAGATGAGACGCCTGATTTTTTTAAAGCGATTGCCGCCTCATCGTCGCTGCCGTTTTTCAGCGCCCCGGTCTTCGTCGGCGAGGAACCTTGCCTCGATGGCGGCATCGCCACCCCCATCCCATTCCAAAAAGCTCTCGATGATGGTTATAAAAAAATGATTGTCATCACGACCCGTGACAAAAACTATCGCAAAGATCTTGACAAACCACAACATAAAAACGGATTAAAAGCTCTATATGGCAAATATCCGAAATTCATCGAGGCCGCCCTTGAATATCCTCGGCGATATAATCAGGATGCCGCCCGCCTTGAGGAACTAGAAAATCTCGGCATGGCTTTTGTTGTTCGTCCGCGGCTGCCGATCACTTTGAAACGGACCGAGAAAGATCGAGCGGAACTCGCTAAAGTCTACGAGCGGGGAAGAGCTGTCGCCACCGAACTCCTTCCAAAAATAAAGGAATACATCAAAAATGAATAAAAATGATAAGAGCCGCCCAATGACGCGAAGCCGTGAAGTAGATCCGAAAAACATTAAGGAGTTCGCCGTCAAAGAACCGTGCGAACTGCTCACTTTTTTGCTCGAAAAGTTGCCTTCTTTATCCCGTAATAATGTCAAGCGCCTCCTCGCCAATAACCAAGTTGCCGTCGATGGCGCGCCCATTCGTCAATTCAACTTTTTACTGGCCAAAGAAGATGTTGTCATCGTTTCCAAAAACCGCATTACTTCGAAAAAAAGAGAAAATCTTCCGATTATTTACGAGGACGAGGAGTTTATCGTTATCGATAAGCCCTCAGGCCTTTTAAGCGTCGCCAGCGACAAGGTCAAAGGGCGGACCGCCTACCGCATGCTTATGGATTATGTTCAGCAGAAAAACCGGCACAATCGCATCTATGTCGTCCATCGTCTTGACGAGGACACATCGGGCGTGATGATGGTGGCGAAAAATGTCGAAATTCGCGACGCCCTTCAAAAAAACTGGGCCAGCATTGTCACATCTCGCGGATACTATGCGATTGTTGAAGGCGCGATGGAAAAGAAAGAAGATACTCTCCATCATTATTTGGCCGAGAATAATTTAAATCTTATGTATGTGACGACAAATAAAAAAATTGGCAAGGAATGCACCACCCGCTATAAGACGATTTCCGCTAATAAAGATTATTCGCTTCTCGACATCCATATCTCCTCAGGTCGCAAAAACCAAATTCGCGTTCAGCTCGGTCACATCGGACATCACGTCATCGGCGATGATAAATACGGCGAGCCGGCCGATCCTTTAAAACGCCTCGGCCTTCACGCTTACGAATTGAGCCTGATACATCCGGTGAATAAAACGGAATTGAAATTCGTCTCGCCAATGCCCAAAGAATTTAAAGCGATGTTTTTTATAAAAAATCAAAAATAGCTGGTTTTTGCAGCATATATTTTTGATTCCCTGGATATCGTTTGACCTAAGGCTGTTATCAAGATAAAATGATTCCCTGAGGATAAATTAATATATATTTATGTCTTTTAGTTGGCTTAACAAATTTAAAGCGGCTTTGATTTCGACTCTTCCGATGGTCGTCATCGTTTTAATTATCCACTTTACCGGTCTCGCTAAAATCGATGATTCAAAAGATATCATAATCTTTGTGATTTCAGCTGTTCTGGTGGCTCTTGGCATGGGCCTTTTCACGATTGGCACTGATTTGGCGATGTCGCCCATTGGTGAATATATCGGCGCATCGATAACGAGCCAAAGGAAAATCGGATTAATGGTTTTTTTGTTCTTTTTACTCGGCGCTTTTGTCGTGATTGCCGAACCCGATTTAAGAGTTCTGGTCGGACAGGTTCCCCTCGGCGGGCAATGGCTTCCTTTTATTAGCAACGAATGGCTAATCATCATCTTGATCGGTGTTGGTTTTGGAGCCTTCATGGTCGTTGGAATTCTCCGTATCCTCTTTCAAAAAAGCCTCGTTATCTGGCTTCTTCTTTTCTATGGCTTACTATTCTCTCTGGCTCTCGGCGTCAATTATGTAAACCCGTCTTTTATTCCCCTTTCTTTTGACAGCGGCGGAGCTTCGGCAGGTACGATTACCGTTCCCTTTATCCTCGCTCTCGGCATCGGTATTGCGACGACGAGGTCCGGCAAGAAAACCGACGAAGACTCTTTCGGCCTGATCGCAATTACATCGCTTGGCCCGGTCCTCATCGTCATGATCATGTCTTTTTTTATCGAAGACATACCTTTTATTTACGAACCGGAAGCCGCTCAATCTTTTGGGGCGATTCTCAAAACGAGCGCACTTAATGTCGCGATTGCCATCCTTCCGATTACCGCCTTCTTCTTTATTTACCAAGCGATTGCCATCCGCCTTCCTCTTAAAGTCTTAATCAGAATCATTTCCGGCCTCGTCTATACTTATTTAGGCCTCGTCATTTTTTTAACCGCAGTTAATCTCGGTTTCTTGCCAATCAGCCGCATCATCGGCAGCAAAATCGCCGCGCAGAGCTCGAGCCTCGTCATTCTCTTTGGCGCGATTATCGGCATGGCCGCGGTTCTTCTTGAACCCGCTATTCACGTTTTAGTATCGCAAGTTGAAAATATTACCGAAGGTACAATTCGCAAGGGTGCCGTCTTAGCCGCGATTGCCGTCGGGGCAGGTCTGGCCATGTCGTTTGCGATGATGCGACTAGTATTCGGCATCACGATTTTATGGTTTGTCATCGGCGGTTATCTCGTCGCTCTCGGAATGGCTTTTTTCGTTCCCAAAATCTATTCGGCGATGGCTTTTGACGCCGGTCGCATCACGAGCGGACCGATGAATTCTTCATTCGTTTTACCCTTTGCCATCGGCGCCGCCATCACCTTTTATCAAAGTGACGGACAAGATATAATGACTTATGCCTTTGGCGTCAATGCCCTTGTGACGATGGTTCCCATCATCACCATTCAAGCTCTCGGCCTTTATGTCACCGCCCAAGAGAAACGCCGCATTCGCCTTGCCGGTATGCGCTTTGTCGAAGAAAACGATGATCAGATTATTTACTTACTAGAGGATGAGCAATGAGCAAGAAAAAAGTAGCGAGCAACCCCTCTCTTCCAGTTGAATCCAAACCGGAAACTTTCAAGTCCGTCGACCGCGTCCAACCCCTTTCGCGGCTCAAATTTTTCATCACCATCGTCAATCACAATCACTATAAGGAGGTCCTGAAAATCTTAAAAAATCACGAGAGTGGACTAGGTTTTATCACCCACGGTCGAGGAACCGGCACCAAGGAAATTTATGACCTCTTGGGCTTAAGCGATGTCCATAAGGACATTATCTTCGCCGTTGTCAAAGCCGATCAAATTGAAACGCTGAAAAAAGAAATCGGCGCCTTCTTTGTGAAAGAAAGCAAAGGAATCGCCTTTGCCATCGACATTTCATCGGTGATTGGAAGTTCAATATACAAGTATTTGTCAAACACGCGACCGACAGGAGAGTAACTATGGAAAAACATGAGCTGATCATCTGCATTGTCAACAACGGCTTCACTGATTTAGTGATGGACGCCGCCCGCAAAGAAGGTGCGCGAGGAGGCACTATTTTTCATGGTCGCGGCACCGGCAATCCCGATATGGAGAAGTTTTTTGGATTTTCTATTTCTCCTGAAAAAGAGATTGTCATTATCCTCGTCGAAGAAGCGATTAAAGACGCTGTTTTAAAAGCCATTAACAAAGCTGCAGGCTTAGAGACTAACGGCAAAGGAATTGCCTTCTCGCTTCCCGTCAGCGATACCGTCGGCGTCAATTGAGATTAGAGAACTCGAGTAGCGATTCCGGGCCTGACCTTCGGTGGCAGGTCCTTTTCTTTGGGGTGACCGATGACGACGGCCGACATCGCCCGATACTCATCTGAAAGTCCCAGAGCCTGTAAGAGAAAAGGGCGGCCATTAATTACTTCGGAAACGGTGTAAAGGAAGCAGGAGCCGAGCCCTAGGCTCGTGGCCGCCAGCATCATATTTTCAATCAGGCAGCCGGTATCGCAGCCATCGAGGCGTTCGCGATTGGGTTTAACGGCAACGAAGATGACGAGAGGGGCGTGAAAGAAAGGGTGTTTAGTTAATATTCCCGCCTCAGTAATCTTCTGAGCTAAGGCATCGATTTTTTCTTTATGTTTGATAACAATCAATTCATAGCGATTGTAGGCGGCGCGGCCAATCGGAGCATGGTAGGCGGCGTCAAGAATAATTTTTAAATGTTCTTCAGAGATTTTTTCTTCGCTGAAGTCGCGAACTGACTGACGTTTTTTAATTGTGTCCAGAATATCCATTTTTGATCTCCTATTCTTCTTTTATGGTAACATACATTATTGTGTTAGAATAATTTTATGGCGCGCGGATGGTTTCGCTTTAAGCAATTCATTTTTAAAAAAATGCCTTATCTAAAAGACCGGGGTTCGCTTTTTTATTATGGTCTATTTCTAGCGGCCATCGGCCTGGGTTTTTACGGATATTCCTTGCTGACGCAGTATTTCAGCGTTCCCTTAGGCGGCGACTACACTCAGCAATATGTCGCCTTTCATTATAACTTTTACGACGACTGGTGGACATTTTTTAAAACCGGTGACTTCGTGATGTGGGACCACAACACATTCTTGGGCGTCGATAACATTACCTCAAACACGTATTACGGCCTCTTCTCGCCATTCATGCTGCCGATACTTTTGTTTCCAAGGTATTTTATACCTCATCTCTTGGCGGTGACGATGATCGCCCGCATGGTTACCGGCGGGCTCCTTTTCCGCCTCTATCTAAAACATTTCAATGTCAAAGAAGGGACTGCTCGCCTCTTTGCCATCGCCTATGCCTTTTGTGGCTGGATTGCCTATTACCTGTGGTTTAACAACTTCTTTGAAGTTATTGCCTTCTTTCCGCTGGTCTTACTCGGCATCGAAAAAATCTTAAATCGCGAAAAACCCTATACCTTGATCATCGGGTTATTTCTCATTGGTCTCACTCATTATTTTCTGCTTATCACCATCTGTTTTTATGGCGTTGCTTATGCTCTGTTTCGCTTTTTTCAAGTTCGTAAACAGCACACGCGCAAGGAAAACTGGATAATCCTTGGCTGGGGTGTCGGGTCTTTTGCGGTCGGCTTGATGCTAGCGGCCTGGGTTTTAATACCAAATTACTTGAATGCCATGCAGGCGCCGCGCGCCGTAGATGCCACCTATCTCCTCAATCTTCGCGAGGCCTGGATTAATCGCGATTGGGAACAAATCAAATATTTGATTCTCAACGACTGGGGGCACAATAACAAAGGTGAAGCCGCCGATTACCGCGTTTTATATCCCTTAGTGTCGTTTTTGTTTCCGACCATCTCGGGCCGTTATGTCAATCTGATTCCAGTCACTTCTTTTGAAAACTATGCCGGCAGCATCTTTATTTTTACGCCGAGCATCATGATGTTTTTCGTTTCCGTCTTCAATTCAATTCGCAAAAAGAAATTCTCGCACTTCATCCCGATTGCCTTCTTTGTTTTTGCTTTGTTCACGCCCTTTTTCTATCATGCGATGCACGTCTTTACCGTTCCTTACAGCCGCTGGCAAATCATCGCCGTTGTCTCGATGCTCGTCTATGTCGCTTTGAACTTCGATGAACGGAAGGAAATTCCGTCCGGCTTTGCGCTTGTCTCATTTATTCTGACTTTGACTTTAATGCTTACGGCTTATAACCTCGTTTCAAAAATCAATTCCGAACAAATTCGAGAATACATGGGCGAGTACTGGATTTTCTTCTATCAAATCGTCGTCTGTATGATCACCGGACTTATTCTTTTCTTCAACTGGAAAAAAGAGCGGTTGACGAAAATGTTAACCATCACCCTCGCCCTGGAAGCGGTTGTGATGGGCAATATGGTGATGGTCGGTCACGGCGTTATCTCGTATGAAAGAAACCTCAACGGCGGCTTTTCCAACTATGTCACAGAAACCGAAATCATCAAAGATGTCAACGCCTCTGACGACAGCTTCTTTCGCCTGCAATCAACGCGCGCCTATCTCAGTAATGACAATATTCCCAGCGTCGAGAACTTTAACGGAACTTCCACTTTCCATTCCCTTTACAACTACGATGTGATTGACTTTGTCAGGATGTCGCACATTTTTAAACACGACACCTCGTGGATTGGCGGGGCCCAGGAAAAACGCTATAATCTCGATGCTTTCCTCGGGGTTAAATACTATTTATTTAAAGAAGCCGAAACGACATTTTCGTATGAAGTTAACGGAACGAAAATCAGCTATGTCATCGATATGAACGCGCCGCTTGGTTACACCCGCGTCGATGATGAAAACGATGGTGATGGTTACCGTCTTTATCGCAATGATAATCACATCGAATTAGGCTTTAGTTTTGACACGCTTTATTATAAGCGAAGCTGCGGGGATGGCCGTTATAACGATTTCCATACAACAAGCAATCACTCCTTTGATGTCATCCGCAATGAGGAAGCTTATCTTAAAGGCGCTATTTTAAATGATGAAGATGTCCTGGATGTCGTTTCCGACCACCCCCATTTTAATCTTCGCTATGCACCGCCATTAGAGGCTGACCGTCTAAGCATCACCCGCACTCTCTACGACACCGACTTCTACTTCCAACCCCGCGACCCAGACCGCTATCTCGATTACGAGACATTCCCGTTTGCCGAAGCCGATGAAAAAGTCGTCAGCGACAAAACGCAACTTGTCTTAGCGCCATCCACAGGCGATTATCTGACGACCGAACCAGCCTATATCATGTTGAAATATCCACTTAAAATGCCGGATACCGACTATCGCGGTCGCGTCTATTTAATCGGCGACGGCATCGACGACGAGGGCAATCCCGATCCGACGACGAGTCGCGTCATCACGACTGATTATCATAGCAACAACGAAGCCTATCAGAAGTATTTCCGCGGTTTCTACGCGAATGAACCGGTCAAAAAGATCATCGTCGTGCCCGCCGGGAATGGTATCGTTTATCAGTATAGCGACATATATGTCGAAACCTATGATCACATTCTCAATAAACTCGCCAACCTCAATCAATATCCGCTTGAAGATGTCGTTTATGACACAAACTTTTTCTCTTTTACGACAGATTTTGCGACCGAGCGCTTCATCGTCACCCAAGTGACTTATGGCGACGGCTGGAAAGTGTTTGCCAAAGGCGAAGACGGCATAAGCGAACAGCTAAAGACATACAATGCCCAGGGTGGTTTCGTCGGCTTCGTTTCCAAAGCCGGAGCGACATCATACGAAATGAAATATGTCACACCCTATTTTGCCGAGGGCCTAATCGTCGCTTTTAGCGGCTTTGTCATCTTCGGCGGCGCGATTGGCCTGGGCGCTTATTTAGATTTAAAAAAGAAGTCTAAACTAGAAGACCAAGATAAAGAAAAACGCCAATAAGGCGTTAGTTTTGATGATAGATTTTGTAGACGCGGTTTTTGGCGAGTTTGAGAAGATCGCTGACTTGTTTGATGGCGTCCTTGGGCGTCATGCCGATATCGATGAAATTTGAGATCATCTTGCGGACTTCGTCGTCGTTGATGTGGGCCGCCACCTCTTCATTATTACCTTCGATGACAAGAACCATTTCGCCTTTGAGCGTCTCCTTGTCAAGCATCGACAAATCCGTCAAATTCATGCGGATGAATTCCTCGTGTTTTTTTGTCAGTTCACGCGCCAGGCAGGCTTTGCGGTTGCCGAATATTTTTAGCATATCGGAAATCGTCTTTACAATGCGGTGCGGAGCTTCATAGAAGATGAGTGTTTCGCGGCGTTTAAGCAGAGTGCGAAGCTCTTCCTGACGCACTTTTTCTTTCGGCGAGAGAAAGCCGTGAAAGTAGAAGCGTTCAGTGCTGAGGCCAGAGCCGACAAGGGCATTGAGCATTGCGTTCGCACCCGAGATGACCGAGACCTTGATGCCGTTGGCGAGAGCTTCGCTGACGAGGCGGTTGCCCGGATCGGAAATCGAAGGGTAACCGGCATCGGAAAGGTAAGCGATTTTCTGACCGTTTTTTAAATCGCTGATGATGCGGATGGCGCCGGATATTTCGTTGTGTTCGCGGCACGAGACTAAAGGCTTCTGAATCTCAAAATGGGCGAGCAGTTTGCCCGAGACACGCGTATCTTCACAGGCGATGTAATCCATTTCTTTAATAATATCTAAAGCCCGCGGCGTCATCTCGTTGAGATTGCCGATCGGTGTGGCGATGATATAGAGAATCGGAGTATTTCCTTTGAAGTTTAACTCTCTCATTTTTTATCTTTGCTCCTCATATACTTTTTGACATCTTCAAGGGGCAGAAATTTGACATCTTCGGATGACTCGACGCGGACCATCCGCGAGAGGACATTATACGAGCCGATGCGATATGATAAACCATCGATGGTAAAGCGCTCTCCAACCGCGGGAAAATCCTTCTTCAGCTCAGAATATTGTTCATCTTCATAAAGGAGGCAGCAGATGAGCTTTCCGCAGTGGCCGCTGATTTTCGGAATGTTTAAAGACAGCATTTGGTTTTTGGCGCGGCTTATCGAAATTCCGTCAAAGGAATGAAGAAAAGTCGAGCAGCAAAGCGGCAAGCCGCAGATGCCGATACCTCCGACCATTTTCGCCTTATCCCGCGAACCGATCTGGCGGAGTTCGATGCGGCAGCGGAGGCGGCCGGCCAAAATCTTGAGGAGTTCACGGAAATCAACGCGCTCTTCAGCGACATAAGTAATCGTAATTTTGGTGCCGTCGAGTGTGTATTCAGCATCCAAAGGATGCATGTCGAGGTTGAGGTTTTGAATCTCCTGAAGGCAATATTTTAACGCTTCCGCAGCCCGCTTTTTGTTTTCTTCAAAAACATAAAGGTCGGTCTCATTAGCTTTGCGTTCGATGGGTTTCAGTTCGAGGCCGGAACTGTATTTAGCGATATCTTGCGGTTCGATGACGACTTTGGCGATTTCCAAACCGCGGACGGACTCGACGACGACATGATCCCCGAGTTTGATATCATTATTTTCGGTGCCGAAATAATAAGCCTTGGATGAGCTGTAATAACGGACACCGATAAAATAATTGTTGATTGTGGCAGGCATTTATTTCTCCTTCGTAATGGCGATGATGACATGGTCGAGCAAGAGGGCGACATTGACATTCAAATCGAGTTTGCCGCGCGAAGTCATAATTTCGATGAGTGTTTCATCAAGGTGACCCATGCGGGCGGCTAACTCATGTAATATACTATCATAACTAGTTAAAGTGATGCGATTGTTAACGCGGATATTGAGCAAGTCCTGAAAAACGATCGTCAGCATATCAAGATAAAAGCGAGCGGTCTCTTTACTTTTGATGGCGGGCACAATTTCGCTTTGTGAAACAAAAATAGCCTCTTCTCTTGAGCGACGAAGTCCCTCTAATTGCTTCTCAAGAGCATTCTTGGCATCGATGTATTCTTGACTCTGATAGGTGTTGATGATCGTCGTCGGATCATTTAAAAAGAAGCTGAGAATCTCGGCGTCTTGACGCGGACAGCCTTGCCCGACGGATTCTTCAATCAACTGCTGTTTGTCAATCGTCTTTAAACGGAGGACCTGCGTTCGCGAGATGATGGTCGGCAACACCTTAGCCTCATTTTCGCTCGTCAAGAAAGCAAAAACATTCTTGCCCGGTTCTTCGAGGAATTTAAGGAGGGAATTGACGGCCTCCGTCGTCATGTTTTCGACGAGGTGCAAGATGTAAATCATGATGCCTTTTGCCTCAAGAGCCGTCTTTTCGAAGTTCGATGTAATTTCGCTGACATCGTTCTTTTTAATCGTGGTTTCCGCCCCGTCGTAGATCATAATGTCCGCAAAACTGCCGTCTTCGATGCGAATACACGTTAAACAGCGCTCGCAGGCAAGGGGCTCAGGCATATCGCAAACCAAAGATTTGGCCAAAAATAATGCGACATCTTTTAAAGGCGTTCCGGGCTCTCCGGAAAGAAGATAAGCATGGGTCAATTTATTGTTTTCAAGGGCGTTAGAAAAAACTTTATACAAAACGCTTTGGTATTTTTTAATGTATTCAGAGGCGAGCATGCTTTTGCTCCAAGCGATCAAGAATCACATTGAGAGCCACCCCGACAACTTCCGGAAGGGTTTTTGAAGCATCGATTACAACATAGCGCTCTTGATATTTCTTGGCCAGTTCGAGAAAGGTTTCGCGAACCTGCCGATGAAATTCAAGAGCCTCAAGATCGAGGCGATTGACTTCTCTTTTCTTATTGATGGCAATGCGTTCCAAACCTTTTTCGGGAGTTATGTCAAAGAGCAAGGTCAGATCGGGAAAGGTGCCTTCGGTGGCGAATAAATTAATATTTAAAACATTTTCGATGCCGATTTTACGGGCTGCGCCTTGATAGGCCAGCGATGAATCAAGAAAGCGGTCGCTGATGACGATTTTTCCTTCTTTGAGGGCGGGCCACACTTTTTCGATGAGGTGTTGGCGCCGGCTCGCGGCATAGAGCAAAGCCTCGGCGCGTGCATCTAAAGCGGTATTCTTTTTATCGAGGATGATGTTGCGAATCTCTTCGGCAATCGGCGTTCCGCCCGGTTCGCGGGTATATAAGACATCATAGCCGCGGGCGACAAGGATGCGGATTACTTCATTGGCGGCGCTGGTCTTGCCGCTGCCCTCGGGGCCTTCAAAGGTGACAAACATAGTGTTTTTCTCCTACAATTTGCGGCGCCCTTCAAGCGCCTTATTAAGAGTCAGAGAATCGGCATAATCAACATGTCCTCCCATAGGGAGTCCATAAGCAAGTCTAGTGATTTCCACGCCTTTTCCTTCGAGCAACTTGGCGATGAAAAGAGCGGTGGTCTCACCTTCAATGGTCGGGTTGGTGGCCAAAATTATTTCCTGAACATTGTCGTCTTTGATTCTCTCCAAGAGGGAATCGATGTTTAGATCCTCGATGCCGATGCCGGCGACAGCGCTTAAAACACCGCCGAGAATGTGATATCTTCCGCGAAAGGTATTCAGTTTTTCAAAAGCGTAGACATCGCGGTATGAAGAGACGACAATCAACGTCTTTTCATCGCGTTCTTTGTCGCTGCATATCTCGCATTTTTCATCCTCGGTATAAAGACCGCAGATGGGGCATAGATGAATCGCGGTTTTGACGCCTTCGAGGGCTGACGAAAACTCTTTGACATCCTCCTCGTCCATCTCTAAAACGGCTAAAGCCATTCTTTCCGCCGATTTTCTTCCGACGCTCGGCAGGCGGGCAAAAGAGTCAATCAATCGTGTTAGAGACTTTAAATCCTTCATTAAAAACCCATCATCCCTTCGGCGCGGCCGGTGATGCGCGTGTTGATTTCATCTTCGGCCAGTTTGATATTCTTCAAAGCTTCGTCAATCGCCAGTTTCAGCATCTCTTCGATCATCTCTTTGTTGTCGGCTTCAAGAGCGGCGGCATCGATGTCGACTTTTTTAATTTTCCTATCACCATAAAAGACGACGGTTACAGCTCCGCCTTTCGAGACGGAAAATTCTTCCTGGGCCAAATCTTCATGGGCTTTTTTAAGTTCGCGCTGCATCTTCTGAGCCTGCGCTAATAGATTCTGCATGTTCATATAGTTGCTCCTTTAAGGTTTAGCTGAATATCCTTTGCTTTAGGCAAACGATTGAGCTGCCTCAGATTAAAATAAGATTTTTGCAATCGTAAAGCTTCGCTTCTGACAATGGCATAGACAAAGACATCGCGGCCGATGATGTTTTTCATCAGCTCGCCGATTGAACTTTGGTTGGTAACGATGTTGATTCGTTCGGCCAAACAGTCAAAATCATATTCGAGGACGAGGACGTCTTTGGCGACGATGTAAGGTCTTCCGTCTTTGAGCAGGGAGGCGACGAGTCCGTAGCGGGGATGAGCGACGAGGCCGATAAAATCATCCCATTTTTTGCTGATGTTTTGCCTCTCTTCTTTATCCCCCAAGACCATGATTTTTATCATCGTCTCATCATCTAAGGCGTTTTTATCTCCGGCGAGATCAATCGTGCACTGACCCGGTGAATCTTTGCCTTTAGTTTTGACTTCTTCGGCCGGCCTGTTCTTCTCATCGATGGCCATCTCATCTTCTAAAAGCCATGATGGGACGGTCGAGCCATTCGTTTCGATAAGGGGAGCCGCCTCAATCGGTGTCGGCTGCTGAGCGTTTATTTCGCGTTCAGGTATTACTGTTTGAGGCGCGATAACTTCAGCTTTTTTCAAAACTTCTTCCTTCTTTTCAGTCGGTTTAATGATTTGTTGTGGCTCAGCCTTGCGCATTTCCGGCGTCTGATTGTCCTCGCTGGGGATGGTCGCTTTTTTCGAAGATGTCGCTAAGCGAAGGAGCACCAATTCGAAAAGGGAGCGAATGTTTGAAACAACCTTGAAATCATTTTGAGCTTTCAGCAAGATTTCAATCATCTCATTAAGGCGATCGATATCGATTAATTCCTTGAGCGATAAGGCGTCTTTTTCGGTAATAACCGAGAGGAGGATGTGCTCTTCGGTCCGGCTATAGATCAGGGCGTCTTTTAAGATGTCCAATAGATTAGAAGTCAGGCGCTTGATGTCGATGCCCGAGGCGATAAAAGATTCCATGCGCTTTAAGACATCCTTGACATCGCCTTTGGAAATAGAACGGATTAAATCCAGTTTTTCTTTATTGGAAGCAAGGCCAAAAAGATCGAACACATCTTTCTCTTTTATCGAATTTCCAGCGTAGGCGAGGACGTGCTCGAGGATTGAAAGAGCATCGCGAACACCGCCATCGGCGAGCTCGATGATGGCATTGATTGCGTGAATGTCATATGTTATTTTTTCGAGATCGAGAATTTCGACCATCTTTTCGCGAATCGCGTCATCCTCAACCTTTGTGAAGTCGTATCGCTGACAGCGTGAAACGATGGTCGGCAAAACTTTGTGCGGCTCGGTGGTCGCCAGGATAAAAACAACATGTGCCGGAGGTTCTTCAAGTGTTTTTAACAAAGCGTTGAAAGCGCCGCTGGTCATCATGTGAACTTCGTCGATGATATATACTTTGTATTTTCCCTTGATCGGCAAATATTTAACTTTTTCGATTAAATCTCGGACTTCATCGACGCCGTTATTGCTGGCGGCGTCAATTTCGATGACATCGGGATGCGAGCCGTCATTGACGCTCAAACAGTTGCCACATTGATTGCACTGGTGGCCAAATCCCTCTTCGCAGTTCAGCGCTTTGGCAAAGAGTTTTGCCATCGAAGTTTTACCGGTCCCGCGCGGTCCGGAAAAAAGATAGGCATGGGCAATCTTGTTGTTCGCCAATGCGTTTTCAATCGTTCTAACGATGTGTTTTTGACCCGCCACCTCTAAAAAGGTTTTGGGGCGATAAGTCCTATATAGAGCTTTATATGCCATTTCTTTATCCTATTCGTAATTATACATATTTATGCGTTTTGATTAAAGACAAAAATCCTCTTTTAATATTAATATTAAGGCAAAAAACAAACACTTTATAGAAAAGACCGGATGTGGTATAATCTCACCGCTGTTGAGGAGATCATATGGAAGATAGCATGCTGAAACGCCTGGATGCAACGAAGAAGCGCCTGGCCGAAATTGATGAAGAACTTGCTGACGAAAGCGTCATGCGAGACATTTCTCATTTCAAGAATCTTTCCAAAGAACGGTCGAATATCGCCGATATTTGCGAGAAATATGATGAGTACAGCAAATATGCAGCCGAACGCGAAGAAGCGTTAGCGATGATGAGCGACAGCGATAGCGAATTAGCTGAACTCGGCAAGCAGGAATTTCACTCCCTCAATCAGAAGTTAGAAGATATCGAACAAGAATTGCACTTGATGCTCGTCCCCAAAGACCCCAATGACGACAAGAACATTATCGTTGAAATTCGCGGCGCGGTCGGCGGTGATGAAGCCAATATTTTTGCCGGTGATTTATTTCGCATGTATACGCGATATGCCGAGCGCAACAACTGGAAAATTCAAATGATTGATGAAAATTCATCAGGCACCGGCGGCTTTTCCCTTGTCTCTTTCATGATTAAAGGTGACGGAGTTTATTCAAAACTCAAATTTGAAAGTGGCGCGCATCGCGTGCAGAGAATTCCCCGCACCGAGGCCTCTGGCCGCATTCACACCTCGACGTCGACCGTCCTCGTCATTCCCGAAGCCGATGAAATCGAAGTCGTCATCAATCCTGGCGATTTACAAGTTGACACTTATCGATCGCAAGGGGCCGGCGGCCAAAACGTCAATAAAACCGAAAGCGCTGTCCGCATAACCCACCTTCCCAGCGGGATTGTTGTGTCCTGTCAAACCGAAAAATCGCAAATCCAAAATCGCGAAATCGCCATGAGAATGCTCCGCGCTAAAATTCTCAGCGACTTACAGGCGGCACAGGAAGAAAAAATCGGCAATGAAAGAAAGCTAAAGGTCGGCACTGGCGAACGCAGCGAAAAAATCAGAACTTATAACTATCCGCAGAATCGCGTGACCGATCATCGCATTTCTCTCTCCGTCCAAAAATTAGACCGGATCATGGAAGGCGATCTCGATGAGATTCTCGATGCCTTAGTCCATTACGACCAACAGCAAAAAATGTTGGGCGAATAATATGCCGACTCTTTTTGAACTATATCAAAACATCATCCGCGAGTCGCCATTTGCACAAGCGAATGAAGTTGCTTTGCGGGCGCTCCTTTGTGAGATTCAGGGCCTTATAGAGATGTCTGATTTTTATCTTAAAAAGGATGAAGAAATTAAGGATTTGCCTACTTTTCTTTCATATTTAGCTCGTTTTTTGAATGGCGAGCCGTATCAGTATATTATACAAAAAGCTCGTTTTATCAATCGTGATTTCTTCGTCGATAATCGCGTTCTTATTCCGAGAATGGAAACCGAAGAAGTCGTTTATAAAGCCATTGAACTTATTCGTGATAGCAACAATTCGTCAAGTCCTTCAATTGCTGATCTGGGCAGCGGATCGGGAATCATCGCAATAACATTAAAAAAGACATTTCCACACTCTCAAGTTTTTGCCAGTGATGTTTCAAAAGACGCTATCGAAGTCGCCAAAATCAATGCTGAAAAGTTTGGCGCCGACATCTCTTTTTTTCGCGGTGATGTCCTGGAACCATTTATCTTTTCCGGAATCAAACTCGATTTTCTTGTCAGCAATCCTCCTTATATAACAAATATTCAGGAAATTGATTCCGGCGTTATCAAATATGAACCTTATTCCGCGCTAGTTGATAAAGATGAACTCGGCTTCTATAAAAAAGTCTTTTCAATGTATAAAGCGGTCGCTAAATACCCATTCACGATGATTTTTGAAATCGGCCACGACATGAAAGATAAAATCACGACCTTACTTGGAACCATGATTCCGCTCGCAAAGTGGGAGATTATCAAGGACATTAATGGTAAAGAGCGGATTCTTTCTATTTATATAGAAAAGTAGTAATATTAAAAACATGAAAACTATTTCAATCAGCGATATCAATCTTGCTTCTCAGTTGCTAAAAGAAGAATACATTGTCGCCTTTCCCACCGAGACGGTCTTCGGGTTGGGCATTATCTATGATTCAGAACGCGCTTTTGAACATCTCGCCGAAGTGAAAAGACGCAGGCCAGACAAGCCCTTTACTCTTATGTGCGCCGATATTTCTGATATCGACAATTACGCGGTTATCAATGAACGGGCAAAGCGCCTTATCGCCCATTTTTTACCAGGAGAACTAACGATTGTTTTAAACATTAAACCCGGCCTTCCTCAATGGGTGGATTTTGGCACAGGACACATCGGCATCCGCGTTCCCGATGACGAGATTGTGCGAAAGATGATTCGCCTCGTCGGCAAGCCTTTGCTCGTGCCGAGCGCAAACCGAGCCGATCAGCGGCCGCTGACGACGAGTGATGAGGTAATATCCGAATTTGGAGAAGAAATCGGCGGTGTCGTCCTCGGGCGATCAAAAGGTGCAACGCCTTCGACAGTTATCGCCGCTTATGATAAAATTACTATGTTAAGGGAAGGAAAAATTTCCTTGGCCGACATTACAAAAGTATTGGGTGGTGATTAATATGCGCATTGTAGTTGCTTCAGACCACGGCGGATTCGAATATAAAAATGAGATTCGCCGACATCTTGAAAAACGGGGCTTTCAAGTCCTCGATGTCGGGACATTTTCTAATGAATCCGTCAACTATCCCGATTATGCCGCAGCTGCGGCAAAAAAAGTCGCCAATGGCGATGCTGATCGCGGTATTTTAGTATGCACGAGCGGTGAGGGAGTGATGATTGCCGCCAATAAGGTTAAAGGCGTTCGCGCCGGCATTGGTTATAACGATACCGTCTCGCGCCTCTTAAGAGAGCACAATGATGCGAACGTCATATCTTTCGGCCAGAAATTTATGGAGCTCGATGACGTGATTCGCCGCGTCGATATTTTTCTAGAGACGCCATTTAACGGCGGCCGGCATGCCAACCGCGTCGAAATCATCAAGAACATCGAAAAAGACAAATAAACAACAAACATTGATAAGGCTCCAATATTAATTGGGGCTTTTTCATTTTTGATCACTTACATATCAGGTGGTATGTTTAAGTGTTCAAGATGCGGAAATAAAGATCCTCGCTACATCGGCTATAAAAACGAGCAGCCGTATTGCCGTCGCTGTATCATTTTTTCTGGTTCAGGCGCCAAGGAAAACGATGGTAAAACATACCAGTCAAAACTCGAGCTTCACTACGAATTGTCCAGCGAACAAACGGAAGCTTCAAACCGCATATTAAGCGCTATACGTAACGGTCGAGATGTCTTAATCAACGCCGTGTGCGGAGCGGGAAAAACCGAACTCGTTTTTGCCGTGATTAAAGAGGCGCTCATCAAAGGACGGCAAGTCGGTTTTGCCATTCCGCGCCGCGATGTTGTAATCGAGATTCACAAGCGTCTTAAAACCGTTTTTCCTCGCAACAAAATAATAGCTGTTTATGGAGGAAATAACGAAGAATTGCAGGGAGAAGTCGTTGTTTTAACCTCTCATCAACTATATCGGTACGAATCATATTTTGATCTTTTAATCATGGATGAAACCGATGCCTTCCCTTTTCACGGAAACCCTGTTCTTGAGGCGTTGTTTAAGCGCAGTTGTCGCGGAAATTATGTTATGATGTCAGCCACATTAACCGAAACCCAAATCAAGAAATTCGCGTCAAGCGGTGGCGAGATTATTTCTCTTGATCGACGCTATCACGGCTACCCGCTTCCGGTTCCCGACGTGATTCTTTTGCTCGGCATTCTCAAGCACTTTTTTCTGATTCGAAAACTAAGATCCTTTCTCGCCGAGAACAAACCGGTTTTCGTCTTCGCTCCGACAATTGACAAGTGCGAAGATTTATCTGTTTTTGTCACAAAGTGGGTGCGAGGAGGTACCTATGTCCATTCAAAACGTTTGGACCGGCAAGAAGTGATCAAAGATTTTCGCAAAGGAAAATATAAATACTTGGTGACAACTGCTGTTTTAGAACGCGGCGTCACCGTCAAAAACCTTCAGGTCGTCGTCTTTGAATGCGATCACGAAATATATTCAGCGAGTTCTTTGATACAGATTGCGGGAAGGGTCGGGAGGAAGAAAGATGCTCCACAAGGCGAAGTTATTTTTTTGTCAGATCGGAAAACTCGTGCGATGGAAGAAGCCATTTACCAAATACGCGCCAAAAACAAGAGTATGCCGAATGTGCTTTGAAAAAATCAAAGAAGATACATTTCATAGCCTTGTCCACGCCGATCTTTGCATATGCCAAAAATGTCAGGATCAGTTCGTGGCCATCTTTGAAAACAAGATCATTAACGACGTCAAAGTCTGCGCCCTCTACGACTATAACGAATTCATTCAGTCGAATCTCTTTAAACTCAAAGGATGCGGCGATATTGAGCTCGCTCCCTGCTTTCTGAATTATCATCTACCCTGGCTTATGGCTCGGTATCGCGGGCACATCATCGTTCCCGCTCCGAGTTATGGCGATCGCGATGCCAAGCGAGGTTTTAATCAAGTCGAAGAGATTTTTCGGAGTTCAAAACTGCCGCTTATCAAGGCCATAATTAAGACTGAAGATCGCAAGCAATCGGACTTATCGCAAGACGAGCGAAATAAAATAAAGGAGATAATTGCTTGGAAAGAGCAAGCTGACATCTCGGGCAAAAAAGTTCTCCTCGTCGATGATGTCATGACGACGGGGTCAACAATTCGGGCCTGCATCGATTTGATTAAACATCACCATCCAAAGTCACTAGATGTCCTCGTGATTTCTAGGGTGGCAAATAGCGAGCAAAGATAAGTTTGGCATACCATTATGTTTAATGGTAAAATAACATGGCTAAATAAATAGAGTCGGAGTGTAGAAAATGGCAAATTTTATTGAAAAAATGTTCCGTTTTGATCAAAGAATATTAAAGAAATATTTTCGCGAGAGCGATAAAGTTCTTGCATATGAGCAAGAAATGGCCGCGAAAAGCGATGACGATCTGCGAGCTAAAACCGATGAGTTTAAACTGAGATTAAAAAATGGTGAAACAACCCAGTCCATCAAATATGAAGCCTTTGCGGTCGCTCGCGAAGCGGCGCGCAGAACGCTTGGTCAGTTTCCCTTTCAGGTCCAAGTTATCGGTGCTTTAGTTCTCGATCAAGGCGATGTGGCGGAGATGAAAACCGGTGAAGGCAAGACTCTCACCGCGACCATGGCCGTCTATCTTAACGCTCTTAAAGGTAGCGGTGTCCATGTCGTCACCGTCAACGAATACCTTGCCCAGCGCGATGCGGACTGGATGGGGCAGATTTATCGTTTCCTAGGTCTTACCGTCGGGGTCAATATCCGCGAGAAGACGAACAGTGAGAAAAAAGAAGCCCATAACTGCGATATCACTTATACAACTAATTCGGAGTTAGGCTTTGATTACTTGCGCGACAATATGGCCCAAAACGCCAATTCACGCGTTTTGCGCGGACTCAACTATGCCGTTATCGACGAAGCCGACTCGATTTTAATCGATGAAAGCCGCACCCCGTTAATCATTTCAGGCGGGGCGAAAGCCAGCGCCTCGCAATATACGGTGGCGGACCGCTTTGTCAAAACATTGAAAAAAGAACGCGACTTTGAAGTCGACATCAAGACGAAGACGTGCAGCCTGACCGAAGCCGGTAACACCCGCGCCGAGCGGATGTTTGGTATTCGTAACCTCTATGATCCCGAACACCAAGACCTCGTTCACCGCATCGTCCAGGCTCTCAAAGCGAACTATATCATGACCCGCGATGTTGAATATTTAGTCGACGGCGAGAATCAAATTCAGTTAATCGATCAGTTTACTGGTCGTATTTTAAAAGGCCGCGAGTATTCCGACGGGTTGCAACAAGCCATTCAAGCCAAAGAAAACGTCGAGATAAAGCAAGAGACGATAACGCTTGCGACCATCACTTATCAAAATTTCTTCCGCTTGTTCAAAAAGCTTTCGGGCATGACCGGAACGGCCAAGACCGAAGAGGAAGAATTTCGCAAAATTTACAATATGAGAGTGGTGGCCATTCCGACGAATCGCCCGGTTGTTCGCGATGATGCAACCGATTATATCTACGCTCATAAACCCGCTAAACTCGAAGCTCTCGTCCAAGAAGCTAAAGAACGCCATGAGAAAGGGCAGCCCATCCTCATCGGCACCGTTTCCGTCGAATCTTCTGAAGAGGTGAGTCGCCTCTTGACTGCCGCCGGTTTAAAACACGAAGTCCTCAACGCTAAAAACCACGCTCGCGAAGCGGAAATTATCGCTTTGGCCGGCAACAAAGGAGCCATTACGCTGGCGACGAACATGGCCGGTCGTGGCACCGACATTAAAATCAACGATGAAGTTCGAGCCCTTGGCGGACTATGTGTCCTCGGCACCGAGCGCCATGAGGCGCGCCGTATCGACAACCAACTTCGCGGTCGCAGCGGACGTCAAGGCGATCCCGGTTTCTCCCGCTTTTATGTCTCGTTTGATGATGAACTGATGCGTCGATTTGGAGCGGAAAATGTTCAAAAGCGCATCGAGAGTCTCGGCACCGAGGCTCTTGAAAGCCGCCTCTTCTCCAACTTTATCACTAGTGCTCAAAAGCAAATTGAAGGCAAGAACTTCGATATTCGGAAAAATCTGCTCGACTATGATGATGTCATCGCCAAGCAAAGAACCGCTATTTATGAAAAGCGCGATTCGATTCTCTTCGCTGACAATATCAATGATTTAATTTATGATTTCTTTCAGACGGCCGGATTGTTCTTAGCCAAGAAAGCAATCTCTTCGGAATCAAGAGACGGGACGATCAGCGGCGAAAGCCTGCGTAAAATCGTCGAGCCGCGCTTTATGGCTGAAGGCACTTTTAGAGCCAATGCCTATGACGAAGCTCCCGCCGACGAAGCGGGGCAAGATTTAGGCGATACCCTCTATGACCGCTATGTTAATCGGCGCAAAGAGTGGGGAGAAGAAATTGCCAACCAGGTCGAACGCCAAATCGCCCTGCAGACAATCGATCAGAACTGGACGCGCCACATCGATACGATGTCGCGTCTTCGCGAGGGCATTTACTTGCGCTCATATGCTAACACGAACCCCCTGCAAGACTATGTTAATGAAGGTCACGCCTTGTTTCGCGACATGCTCGATAAAGTGTCAGCCGATGTTTGTTTAAAGCTTTTAAATGCCATCATACAAATAAAAAAGCCGGAAGAAACTAGTGTACCCGATGACAAAGTCATCGATACACCAGCAGAACCGGTCCGGGAAAAGGAATAATGAAAGAGTTGCAAGAACTGATTTTCGTTTTCAGCGAATTGACCAAAGCAGTTAATCGGCTCGGTGATTCTCTTTGACGTCGCCAGTTTAGAAGTCAAACAGAAAGAGCTGGAAGCCATTCAAAACGAATCCGGTTTTTGGAATGACCAAAAACGTGCCGTTAGTGTTGTCAGCGAATACAATAAAATTAAAGACATCCATGATGCTTATATAAAAATAACGAAAAGTCATAGTGATTTAGATGAATTGATTAAAGTTACTAGCAGCACCGATGAGGATATGATTCTACTCATCGAAGAAATGCTCAATGAGCTTTCGCAAGATGTAAAAAACCTCCGTTCAGAATTGTATTTCACGGGAAAATTCGATCGTCTCAACGCCATCGTGACAATACATCCCGGCGCCGGCGGCACCGAGTCGCACGACTGGGCCGACATGCTTTATCGCATGTATGTTAGATGGGCTGAAAAACGCCGCTATAAAATGCAAGTCATCGACTACCAAGCCGGTGAAGAAGCCGGCATCAAAACGGTGACCTTGGCAATTCGGGGAAAAAATATCTATGGACAACTGAAAGGTGAAAAAGGGGTTCATCGTTTGGTGCGCATTTCTCCTTTTGATTCAAATGCCCGCCGGCACACTTCTTTTGCCTCAGTCAATGTCGTTCCGGAATTCGACAATGAAATCAACATCGAAATTAATGAAAACGATTTAAAAATTGATACTTATCGCAGCGGCGGCGCCGGTGGCCAAAACGTCAACAAGACCGAAAGCGCCGTCCGCATCACGCACCTGCCATCAGGAATCGTCGTTTCCTGCCAAGTCGAGCGCTCGCAAATATCAAATCGCGAGATGGCTATGAACATGCTCAAAGGCCAGCTTTATGAATTGGAACAGAGCCGGCAAACTAGCGAATTAAAGAGTATTGTCGGCGAGCAAAAAGCCATCGAATGGGGCAGCCAGATTCGCTCCTATGTCTTCTGTCCCTATACTTTGGTAAAAGATAATCGCACGAATTATTCTGAGGGCGATGTCCATGCTGTCATGGATGGAAACATCGACGGTTTTATCAACGCTATGCTCGATATGGAAGCGCGGAATAAAAAGGATATTTTGTCATAAAAATGCGCTTTTTGCATCGAAATTACTGGTAATTGCATACTTATGGACACACATAAATTTAATTTAATCTCTTCGTATAAACCGACTGGAGATCAGCCGTTGGCCATCAAGCAGCTCGTGGCTGGACTTGCCGAAGGGCGCCCCATTCAGGTTCTTTTGGGAGCGACCGGAACCGGAAAAACATTTACGGCTTCCAATGTTATTCAAGCCGTTCAAAGACCAACCTTGGTACTCGTCCACAATAAGACTTTAGCCGGTCAGCTTTATGGCGAGTTTAAGGAACTCTTTCCTGAAAACCGCGTCGAATATTTTGTTTCGAACTTCGACTTCTACCAACCGGAAGCGTATCTTCCGAAATCTGACACATACATCGATAAAAATGCCGTGATGAATGAAGAGATTGAGATGCTCAGAACCAGCGCCATTAACTCGGTGCTGGAAAGAAGAGACACGATAGTCGTGGCTTCCGTCGCCTCGATCTATGGTCTCACCGATCCCGATGAATACCGCAATCTCGTCTTTGAAATTCGCGTCGGTGAGACAATCGATCGCAAAGCCCTTTTTCACAAATTGATCGATTCTCAGTATCAGCGTAATAATATGGATCTCGTCCCTGGTTCTTTTCGGGTGCAGGGAGATATTATTCAAATTGTTCCTCCCCACACTGCTGAATACTATATAAAAATTGATACATTTGGTGACGAGATAGAGCGAATTGCCATGGTGGATATTTTGACCGGAGAAGTAAAAAGAACTTATCTTACCTATCCGATATTCCCCGCTTACGGCCATGCCTCGACAAGGCAGAGAATCAAAGAAGCGACCGTCACGATTCTCGCCGAACTCGAAGAGAGGCTCGCATATTTTCGCAAGGAAGGAAAACTTCTTGAAGCGGAAAGGCTTGAGATGCGGACGAGGCAAGACGTGGAGAGCATGCTCGAATTCGGCATGTGTCCCGGGATTGAAAATTACTCGCGCCACATCGATAAGCGCCAGCCTGGTGAAAGGCCTTTTACCCTCATCGATTATTTTCCCAAGGACTTCATGCTTATAATTGATGAGTCACACGTTACCCTCCCGCAGGTCAAGGGAATGTATAATGGCGATCGTTCACGGAAATTAACGCTTGTCGAGTATGGTTTTCGCCTTCCGAGCGCGCTCGATAACCGCCCTTTGAATTTCAGCGAATTCGAAGCGATAATGCCGCAGACCATCTGCACCTCCGCGACACCTGGAGATTATGAGTTAGAGCGCGCTAATCGCGAAGTCGTCGAACAAATTATTCGTCCGACAGGACTCGTCGATCCCCGCATCGAAGTGCGCCGCACACTCGGTCAGATCGATGACTTAATCTATGAAATCAAGCAGCGCATTCTTGCTAAAGAAAGAACGATGGTTGTTACTCTCACGATTCGCATGGCGGAGGATCTGACCGCTTATCTTAAAGAAAGAGGCATTAAAGTCGCTTATCTCCATAATGAGACCAAGACTCTCGAGCGGACCGAAATCATCTATCAACTGCGCAAGGGAAAATATGATGTTTTAGTCGGAATCAACCTCCTCCGTGAAGGCCTTGATATTCCTGAGGTCTCTTTAATTGCCATCCTCGACGCCGACAAGGAAGGATTTCTCCGCTCGTCGCGATCTTTGATTCAGGTGATTGGCCGCGCCGCCCGCAACAAACACGGATTGGTCATCATGTATGCTGATCGCATGACCGACTCGATGCGTTTCGCCATCGCTGAAACCGACCGCCGGCGCAGCATTCAGGCTTCATATAATGAAGAAAACGGGATTGTTCCCGAAACAATTATTAAAGATATTCGTCCGCCGCTAAAAAACATGGAGGATGAAGAAGAAGTCCTCAAGGTGTTCACCGCCAAGGCTTCTCGCAGCGAAATCGAAGCCCGCATCAAGGAACTCGAAAAACAAATGCGCGAAGCGGCAAAAGGCTATGACTTTGAAAAAGCCGCCGAAATTCGCGATATTATCTTCGAAATAAAAGCCACCCTCAATAAATAAAGCATTTGCTTTAAGAAAAGCTTTGTGCGAATATATTAAAAGCATAGGTGCAAAAGGAGATTTGAACAATGCAATGGTATGATGTTATATTCCTAATCGTTGCCTTAATTATCATTGTCTTGTCACTATTACAAGGCGGTAAATCAGAAGGCGCTTCCGGAGCTATCACCGGCGGCGGAACCAATATTTTTGTGAAAACAAAAGAAAGAGGTTCCGAGCTTGTTATCACATGGCTAACTTTCGGTTTTGCTATCGTCTTCTTTTTCTTTGCCATCTTAATCAGCGTGCTGCAAAACGTCGCTTAGTTTGATCTTGAATTTATCGAGCCCCCTTTGGGGCTTTTTTATTTTTAGTGGCGATGTCGTATAATATGAGGCGGTGATTGTTAAATGAAAAATTTTTTGAAGATGCATCTCTGGCGACTGTTGATTATCTTTTTCCTTTTTCTTGTTCAGATTTCCATCATCGTCCTCGGCATCTTATATATTCGCGATTATTATCCGTATGTCTATCTTGGCTTTCTTGTCGTCAGCATCATCATCGTTCTTTCGATCATCGCCAACCGCAGCAATCCGAGCTATAAAATTGCCTGGCTCGCGCTGATATTAATCTTTCCGGTTTTCGGCGGATTCATGTATCTGATGTTCGGCAACAAAAAAATGAATCGCCGCAGCAAGAAAATGGTCAGCAAAATGAACGCCATGATCGAAGCGGCCACCAAGAAGACTGAAAGCGTCCTCGACGATTTGGCACGCGATCATCCCGATGCCCATAAACAGAGCACATATATCAAAAATACGACCGGCTTTGGCCCTTATCAAAATTGTTATCTTGAATACTATCGCTCCGGCGAATCATTTTTGGCGACGCTAAAAAGGGAGATAAAAAAGGCCAAAAAATTCATTTTTATTGAATATTTCATTCTCGCCCAAGGTCAGGTGTGGGATAGCCTTTTAAAACTGCTCGTGCAAAAAGCCAAAGAAGGCGTCGATGTCCGTGTCATCTATGATGATATGGGTTCGATTTCAACTGTGCCGCACAATTATGATCGCAAACTGCAAAAAATGGGTATCAAAGCCTTCGCCTTTAATCGCTTTCTGCCTTTTTTAAATGCCCGTATCAACAACCGCGACCATCGAAAGATGCTCGTCATCGATGGATCGACGGCCTTTACCGGAGGCATTAATCTCGCCGATGAGTATTTTAATCTCAAATCGCGGTTCGGTTATTGGAAAGATAATGTCTTGCTAATTCGGGGCGACGCGGTTCGAAGCATGACTTTAATGTTTCTGACGTTTTGGAGTGTTCTGAGCGGAAAGATTGAAGAATTCGAACCTTATTTAGCAAAGAGTAAGGAGCTTAAAATTGTCGACACCGGCTATGTTCAGCCGTATGCCGATACGCCACTTGACGACGAAGCGGTCGGAGAAAATGTCTATCTAAACATGATGGGAAGAGCCAAAAAGCGCATCTATATCACGACTCCATATTTGATACTTGATAACGAGATGGTCATCGCATTTTCTAATGCCGCCAAGCAGGGAATCGATGTGCGCATTGTCACCCCCGGAATTCCGGATAAGAAAATGGTTTTTCAAGTCACCCGTTCCTATTTCCGGAGGCTGATTGAAGCTGGCGTGAAAATCTATGAATACATCCCCGGGTTCATTCATCAAAAAGTGTTTTTGGCCGATGATGATTTTTTAACGATCGGAACGATTAATTTGGACTTTCGAAGCCTCTATCTTCACTTTGAAAACGGCGTGTGGCTCTATAAAAGCGCCATCATTCAGGACGTCAGCGCCGATTTTGATGAGATTTTGGCTGATTCCCGCCTGGTCACGTTGGCCGACACCAAAAGCGGGCCCTTCCATCGCCTGTGGATCAGCTTCCTGCGCAGTTTTGCCACGCTCTTGTAATTTCCTTCTTTGTTATACATAAGAGCCGTGATAAATGTTAAAATATGGCATATTAAGTGAGGGTTATCGCATGGAAATTAAAGAATATGTCGCAATGCGCAAACAGCAAATCCGCGACGAAGTCGCATCGATGAAAGTCAGACCTCATTTAGCCATCGTCCAAGTTAACGAAGACGAAGGATCTAACTCTTATATCCGCGGCAAGCTAAAAGATGCCGAGGAACTCGGCGTTTTAGCCACCCACATCAAACTGGATGTCAACACTAGCGAAGCTGAAGTTTTAAAAGTGGTGGAATCGCTAAATCAAGATAGCGGCGTCCACGGTTTTATCGTCCAGATGCCGCTTCCTAAGCATATCGACGAGAATAAAGTAAAAGTGGCCATCGATCCGCGCAAGGATGTCGATGGCTTTCATCCGCTGTCATCTTTAAAAGCCTGCACCCCGCGCGGAATTCTCGATTATCTGAAATTTAATAAAGTTGAGCTCTTGGGTAAAAACGCCGTCGTCATCGGACGGAGCAATATCGTCGGCAAACCGATGGCCAGCCTCTTAACAAAAGAGAGCGCCAATGTCACTGTTTTGCATTCAAAGACCTCACCCCAGGATATGAAATTTTACTTGGAACACGCCGATATAATCGTAGTGGCCATCGGTAAGAAATGGCTTATCGACGGTTACCTTTTTAAACCGGACGCCATCATTGTCGATGTCGGCATCAATCGTGTGGACGGAGTCCTTTATGGCGATGTCAAACCCGGCCAGAAGGTACGCCTGCAAACACCTGTTCCCGGCGGAGTCGGCCCTTTGACCAGACTGGCCCTCTATGAAAATTTAATGGAGATCATGAAACATGGAATTTAAAATCACGAATACGCAAGTCTATGGACTTGAACGCGCCATTAAGGCCTCGGGAAATCCGATGCGCGTCGAAATTGATACGAGCGAAATCAATGACAAGGATTTTGTCCGCGCCACGAAACTCGGCATAGCCAAGTCGGGCGAGGGCCACGACAATTTTCTAAAGGGAATTCTTGTCCAAATGGATGTGACGGCCCCCCTCTTCTGGTGGAAACAGGCTCAGCGTTATCATTGGTTTGACTTTATCTCATCGCAATCGACGATGCACTGCCTTTTAAAGTTTGATGTTACCAAACAATGCGTTAGTGACACAAATGAAGAAGTCGTTCGCATCGTCAGCGAAATGATTAAAGAATACCTTTCGCTTAGCGAAGATGATAATCGCAAGAAAACGCTGTGGCGGGAAATCGTCGCCTCTCTCCCCTCTGGTTTTTGCCTCGGGGCTACTATGACCACAAATTATCAGCAACTCAAGACGATGTATATGCAACGCCGCTATCACAAGCTCAACGAGTGGCGCGTGTTTGTCGAGTGGTGTGATACCCTTCCCCACTTTAAAGAACTGACCGGCGTCAGCAGGTAGAAAAAAGAACCGATTCGCGTCGGTTCTTTTAACTTGTTGCTTGCTATTTAACTTTGTCGACTGGGAAGGCCTCGCCCTCTTCGACGATGACCGGCTCAACAACTTCCTTTTTGACAACTTTGCCCTTGGTTTTCGCCTCGGCCTTTTTTTGTGCTTTTTTATCGCGTTCCTTAACCTTCATCAACGTTTTGATGGTGAAAGCAATCTCGACGATGGCGAGGATGGCGAGGATGGCCCCGATGACGATGAGGACGACATTCTGGGCATTTTGAATCGACACGAGGATGATGACGCCGATGGTGATGAACAACAGGGCGGCGATGAATTCAAGAACCGGAAAGAAGAGCGTCTCCTGCTTTTTCTTGATGCGGATAATTCCGTCGGCGATTGCGACAGGCGATATAACGAGTAATAGAGTCGCGATAAAAATCATGAGAATTTCGGTGATGGCCGCCGAGCGAAGAACGATGACAATACCGAATGTTACTTCGAAAATTCCCGTAAACAACGAATTATCGCCTGGATCTTTGTTAAAAAAGGGCATTAGAACTCTCAGGACGCCGTCGAGGATGATGAAGGCTCCGATGGCTAGGAAAATCCATTTATAGAGATCGGGATCATCGGAAAAGATAATTGTCAAAACGCCTGCCGCCAAAAGAATAACGGCTTCGCATATTTGCCAAATGGCCCATACTTTGTACATTTTTTTCATGATTTCGGACTCCTTGCTTATTAATTTATTATAATAAATTGACACTCTCTATGATACAATAACGTACGTATAAAATACGAGAGGTATAAATATGGAAGTTCAAGTTTTACGGAAGTACGCCGAGTTAATTGTCAAAGTCGGGGCGAATGTTCAGAAAGGGCAAGATGTCATCGTCTATGCTGAGCTCGATCAGCCTCGCTTCGTTGAGTTTGTCGTCTCCGAGGCTTATAAGGCCGGCGCTAAATCCGTCACCGTCCGCTGGTCGCACAATCCCGTCGACAAAATTCGTTATAAAAAGGAATCGCTAAAATCTTTATCTGAAGTTCCAAACTGGATTATCGAGCGGGAAAAACATTATGTCAAAACCCTTCCGGCGACCATCTATCTCGTCAGCGATGACCCTGATGCTTACAAAGGCGTTAACCAAGCCAAGCTCGCTAAAGTCGGTCAAGCCGTTTATCCGATTTTGAAGCCTTTCCGCGATGAACGCGAGAATAAATATCAATGGACGATCGCCGGCTTGCCAGGACCGGCTTGGGCCAAAAAGGTTTTCCCTAATCTTCCTAAAAAGAAAGCCATGGAAAAATTATGGGGAGCAATTCTTGCATCATCCCGCGCTGACCACGGCGATCCAGTCGCCAACTGGCGCGCCCACAACGCCGATCTCATAAATAGATGCGCTTTTTTAAATTCTCTTCACATTAAATCGCTTCATTACAAAAGCAAGAACGGCACCGACATCAAAATTGGCATGCTCCCCAATGTTAATTGGCTCGGAGGCGGTGATAAGACGCTCGGATCTGACATCTTCTTTAACCCCAACATTCCGACTGAGGAATGCTTCACGACTCCGGAAAGAGGCAAGGCCGAAGGGATTGTTTATTCAACCGCGCCCCTTTCATATCAGGGTGAGCTGATCGAAAACTTCCACATTGTCTTCAAAGATGGTAAAGCGGTGGAAGTTCATGCCGAGAAAAATGAAGCTTTGCTTAAACAAATGGTGTCGATGGATGAATTCGCCGGTTACCTTGGCGAAGTTGCTTTAGTGCCCTTTGACTCGCCGATCCGCAACTCGGGTATTCTTTTCTGGAATACTCTTTATGACGAGAACGCTTCGTGTCACTTTGCCTTAGGCATGGGTTTTACCAATACCGTTCAGGATTATGGTAAATACAGCAAAGAAGAGCTGACTAAAATGGGCATTAACGATTCGATGATTCACGTCGACTTCATGATTGGTAGCAATGATCTTTCGATCGTCGCAACGACTCAAGACGACAAAAAAGTCCAAATCTTTAAAAACGGAAATTGGGCTTTTTAACCATAATTATCGCGTAAAAAGAAAACTCACGATTCAATCGATTCGTGAGTTTTTTTGTTTTTGCTAATGGCCGCCCCCGCCATTGCCTCCGCCGTTACCATTTCCGCCGTGGTTATTGCCGCGACCCTCAGTGTGGGTTGTGCCTTGGCCTTGTCCGTTTGGTCTAATAACCATTTCGTATTCGTATTCACCAGTTTCGCTATTGGTTACGATTTGAATCTCTATCGTTCCGTTGTATATTTCTTTGTCTAACTTAATATGATAGCGAACGGAAATCATATCGGGAGTATCATCTTCAATAGAGATGTCGTATGAATAAGAGTTTTTCTCGTCGGTGTCGATGAAATCCAATTTGAGTTTTGTCTTTCCTTCGGAGGTTTCAATTTTTAGTTTTGTGTTGTTGAGCAAATTATCATTTTCAAAGATTTTAAAGTTGTATTTGTAGCCATCTTCTTCACTTTTATAAGTGGATTCAAGGTAATTTATCTCATCGTAGTGAATAGTCATTACCACTTTGGTTTCGTCTTCCTCGACGATGCGGCGGCCTTCGATGACGTACTCGTTTGTGTCATCGCCATAGATGATGATGCCGGAAAAATAATAAGTCGACTCCGCACCATCTTCTATAAGAGTTTCGACATTGTAGTAAATTGCATAATTTAAATGGCTTCCAAGGAGATCATAGGCAATCACGGTCTCTTTATAATCATATCCTTCTCGTTCCGAGATATCGCTGATCGTTTCTAGTTCGCCATCTGAAGAAATAAGTTGTTCAATCATTTCAAGGTAAGGCGGGAATTGACCAATCACAACATCGACATCTGTGTCGTTCACCAGAGCTCTGAAATCACCGCTTGTGCCGGAGTCTTCGACAAAGTCGAATAAAACATTGGCAGTCACGGCTCCAACAGAAAACACCTGTTGGTCGTTTTGAATCGGCTGCGGCACCGTAACCGGATGACTCCCGGTATCAGTCCCAGTGCTCGTATCGGTCGGATCAGTGGTGAAGAAGCCGCCGATTCTCAATCCGATTAAAGTGACGGAAAGAATAACGGCGACCATCGCCGTGGCAAACGCCGAAACAAAGCGAGGACGCTGAAAAAGAGCTTTAAGAGAGAGGCGTGGTTTTTCTTCGGTCGCAGAGACGGCGATTTTCTTTTGCGGAACAAAAACTTCGGCCTCGCTTTTTAAACGCTGCTCGATAATTCTCTCCTTCTCGCTAATGGTAATCGGATTGACGCCGATCGCCTTATAGACATTGTTCAAAATATCAGGAGTGATGATACTGCCTTCTTGGCGGAGCTTTTTTAAGATTTCTTTCTTACTTCTTTTCATTTTCTTTCTCGTAAGCAATCCTGATTTTTTTAAGCGCCGCGTTATACTTACTTGTCACGGTGCCCAAAGGGAGATTCAGCATTTCTGCGATTTCCCGGTGTTTGTAGCCCCCAATGGCATATAAGAGAACGATATTCATTTCGCCTTCATTAAGAACGCGATTAGCTAAGTCGATGGTCGGAGTGTCTAAGTTCGGATTTAGATCATAAACACCTTGTGTCTCGACGTTTTCGTCATTGAAGTCGTAGCTTATTTCGCGCGAGCGTTTTTTTACTTCGCCTAAAGCCAGATTTTTGGCGATGGTCAGAAGCCAGTTGCGCGGATTGGTCCCCGGCGTATACGATGAGATATTTTCGTAGGCGCGAATGTAGGTGTTTTGCATCACATCTTCAGCGACGTCATAAGCCTTGACGATCGGCAAGACAAACGTGAAGATTCCTTTTGATGTCAATCGATAGATAGCGTCAAGACATTTGACATCACCATTTTGCAAACAGATCATTGCCCGTTCTAATTCGCTTGCCATCTCTTTTTTCCTTGTTTTGAATTGTAAACTTTTATGAAGTTTATTTCAATCGAGGAAGAAGGGCTCAGAACGATTTAATGTTTTGGGGGCAACCGAGCCCTTCTAGAGGTGTAGTCACGGGGGATGACTACGTAATATAAATGATTTATGTTTGAGTTTTATTGAATTATTTTAAAATTTCTAAATTTATCAGATTGTTAAAAGAAATAGTCCTTGATTCCGTTTTAATTGTACAGGACTCACACGAGACTTTTTGAATCGCCTCCTCAAGCGTCAGAACATAGCCATCTTCATAGAAGGTAATTTGAAAACACTTGCCTTTGTAATCATGGAGATATCCGTCGATTTTTTCGGCCTGATCACGGCTGATCTGCGGCTTGGGGCACTTGCCTTTTTGATATTTCATCTGTTGCAACGAGGGCTTCTGTTCTTCTAAAGAAGAAAAAGGCCGCCATTTCTTCATTCCGCGGCCACTCATTTACGGTGTCCTCCGATTTGGGCATGGCGTTTGATCGCATTTGACTCCTCGAGCAAGGCGCTGCCGCGCAGGACGGCATCTCTGCCAAAACGCAGGACGATTTCATCAAGGGCCTTGCGCAGCTCCCTTTTATTCGTTTGCTTATTCTTCTCGTCGAATAGATCAAGCTGTTCGAAGTCATCAAAACTCAATTTTCCAAAAGAGATATCGACCCGGCGAATCGGCTTATCTTCGCAAAATTTACGAAACAGAGTTATCAGACCGTCAAAAATCAAATCATTTTCGCTCGTTGATTTAACTAACGTCAACTGACGGGAGAATCCACCACCGAACGAATAAGAGTAGCCGATTCCCAACGCGACCAAGCCCGTCTTTTTTCCTTCGAGGCGAAGGCGAAGAGCTAAGTCATCGCTCATCTCGCGGATGATGGTCGGCATTTCATTTTTCGCATAATCGCGGAAAAGCGATTGGCCATTTGAAAGCGATGTTTCTTTAGGAATATATTTTTCGCGGATATCGGAATCATCGATTCCGTTGGCGTGTTCGCGCAAGTCTCTTCCGATGGCTCCAAAATATTTGATTAAAAGTGCCTCGGGAGCATTGGCGAGTTCCCCGATTGTTACGATGCCGATTTCGTTTAGGCGTTTTTCCAGGCGGCTGGAAATACCCCACATTTCCGATAGCGGAGAGACGGGCCACAACTTAGTTTTAATATCGTCTTCAGTCCATTCGCCTATGCCGTCTTTAGCTTTTTTGCCCTCGAATTCAAGGGCTGATTTGGCCAGGAATAAATTCTCGCTGATGCCAGCGGTGGCAAACAGTCCGGTATCCTTCTTGATTTTGTCGAGAATCTTGCGAACGAGTTGCCGCGGAGTTGATTTATAAAGTTTGAGATAAGGGCCGATGTTTAAAAACGACTCATCAATTGAATAGACGTGCAAATCGTCTTCCCCGACAAAATCCAGGAAGATTGAGACGACTTTTGCCGACATTTCGATATAGCGGGCCATTCTCGGGACGGCAAAAATGATGTCATCACGTTTTGGCAAATCGCGTTTGCGGAGGCGCGAAGGAACGCCGAGAGCTTTTAAAAAAGGACTGACCGACAAGACGATAGTGCCTGGCCCTCGCGACTCATCGCAGACGACAAGAGGGGTGGCAAAAGGGTCTAGTTTTCGGTCGAGGCATTCGACGAAAGAATAGAAGGCTTTTAAATCGATGGCGGCGATGACGGGATTCATAATTATTTGGCTTTTATATTATAAAGCAGAATATTTTTCATTATCAGTCTTGACATAAAATGTGATTTGACTTCTCAGAAATGTTGAGGAAATATGGTTTTCAAATGTAGTATAATGATTCTATAAAAATACGCAGGCGGCTTCTTTGTTTTATTCAACAAGCGTAAGATCAAAAACATGAACGGCGAACAAATAGCAATTATTATCGTAAATATTCTCAGCTTCCCCTTTTTCATTGACGGAATAATAATTTTGATGATTATTCTATCGTTTCTCCTCGGTCTGGCCAAAAAGGGATGGCATTCGCTGTGGCGTTTTGTTTTTGTGATTTTCCTTTTGGCGGGCGCAGCTCTCTTTGCCGTCAAACCGCTGGCGACCTGGCTGGCGAGCGATGCCTTTTTCACTTTAATCGGCTATCAGCCGGTCGTCGATTACGGTGGAAGTCACACGATAAACATCACTTCATTTACCGAACTGATTGTGGTGATGGGCCGCTTGTCGACCGACCGCGCGAAATTCACGGCCGCTTACAGTGCTGAACTGGCATTCAATATTGCCAAAGCCGTCGCCTGGTTTGCAATTGTCCTCGTCGTCCATACCATTTCATGGGTTGTCTCCGCTCTCCTTTGGCCGCTCGTCCGCTTAATTATTCCTGCGCGCATCCGCAAAAAGAAAATGCGCGTTCTCGGCGGTTTGATCGGCATTGCTCAAACATTAGTTATCGTCGCTTCGTATATGTTCGCCACAAGCGCCATCTCGCCTGGTTTTACCTATCTTTATAGCGCTGGTAATTATGGTGCGTTTGGCATCAATGATTATCTCGTCGGTATCACCGCCGGCCTCAATCGCGAAAACTCGTGGGTCTTTAGCTGGCTCGCCCTCGACGCCAAAGTCTTTCAGTACAAGATTGGCGAAACCCACTACTTTGTAAACCTTGAGTTTTTTTATTTAAGCGAAAGTTTGATCAACGATGACTTAACCGATGAGGAGAAAGAAGCCATCATCTCCGCTTTTGAAGAAGAGTGCTTCAATGAAGAAGGAGAATTCGTCTGCACGGTTTGATTGTCTCTTGATAAGAGCATTCATTAAATATATACTGATTTAGCGTTTGGGGTTGTAGCTCATCTGGGAGAGCGCGTCGTTCGCAACGACGAGGTAGCGGGTTCGATCCCCGTCAGCTCCACCACTCCGTTGAAATTCCCCCCATTTATTGGACCAAAATCCGGTTGCAATAAAAGGGGGTTTTTATTTTTTAACCCATCATATCGCGTTATTATTGATATATAGACTAAGTGAGTAATATATATTTGCGCTTTTTGAAGGAGGAGAATAGGAAGACAATTATCGTGACCGGTGCAAATGCCGGAATAGGAAAAGCCTGTTCTAAGCAGCTGGCTCAACTGGGTCACCGCGTCATCATGGCGTGCCGGAATCAGCAAAGAGGAGAAGCGGCGCGCCAAGAGATAATATCGCAAACCGGGAATCATAAAGTGATGCTAAAGATTGTTGATTTGTCTTCTCTTTCAAGCCTTAAAAAATTCGTTGCAGAAATCGCTCAAGAATACGAGCGCCTTGACGTTCTAATTAATAATGGTGCCGATTTTGATATTTCGCGAAGAAAAAAATAGTGACAGAAGATGGCCTGGAATCACAATTCGCGACCAATGTTGTCGCACCTTTTTTTCTAAGTCTTGGCTTATTGCCGATGCTGGAAAAAAGCTCCGCCGGAAAAATTATCAACATCTCTTCGCAAGGGCTCGTCATGTACCCGTTTATTAAACTAAACATCAGTGATTTTAACTGCGACAAAAAATACAACCCGGCCACGCAATATTACCAAAATAAACTGGCGCTTTTAATGCTCTCACTTTATATGAAAGAAAACTTCGCCGGAAAGACAAAAATAGTCGCCATTCGCGTCACCAATGTCAAAGTTGACGTTAATCGCTATCCCAATTTGACTGATTTTCAAAAAAAGGCTCTACAATTTTAAAAGCAAATTCAGTATATCGGCTGAAGAAATGGCAAAAGCATATGTTTCGATGGCTGAAGATGATAGTTTTACTGGGTTCTATGTCGACGAAAAACTACGCGAAGTAAAAGTGAACAGAGGCGCCACAGACCATAAAAGACAAATTTTACTAGTTGATTATTTGCAAAAAATAGCCGGACTGGCCGTTGCTAAATCATAAAGAAATTCTCTCAAAATTTGACACAATTAATAATATTTCGTTTTTTGATGCAAAATATATTTCACTTTCAAGTGCTTAGAATATAATAAAAATATCTGTTACAAATTTGCTGAAAGGAAACAAGACAATGAGGAAGATTATTCTAATCGTTTCTGGGGCTCTAGCTATTCTAGCTATTGTCATTGGTGGTTCCTGGATATCGGCTTATAACGGCGCGATTGTCCGCGAAGCTGAAGTCGTGGAAGCACGCGGCAACGTCCACGCCGCTTTAGAGGCACGATATGTTAAAGTCGACGTCTTGATTGGCGCGATTGAAGACGCGAATGCAACTATTGAAGGATATCTGACCATTATAGCCGATGCGCGTGAAGCTTTTGCTGCCGCGATCGAGAACGGCAATGCCGCCGCTGCCGATGAAGCTGCGGCCCTCGCTGACGGAACCTTCGTCACTCTCGTCGCCTACATGGAAGAAAATCCTGATAGTTATAATACAGTCAGTCTTTATTCCGGGTTTATCTCTGAGTTCAATGCCTCAACGAATGTTGTCACATTCATGATTATCGAGTATAACGGAACTGTCACCGACTACAATACGCACATTAAAACATTCCCCAATATCATCTTCGTTGGCGGGCGCGCCGTTTATAATTCATACGAACTGACAAACTATAATCTTGAATTGCCTACTTTTAAATAATAAGGTGGGTTATGACTAACCGCCAAACAACCGCCAGGAAATGGTTTTTTAAAGGTCTCGCCTTTTTTCTCATCGCCTTTCTAACGGCTTGCCAAGGCAACCCCAAGCCGCATATTCGCCCCACCGAGGAGTTTTATATTAACGATCGTTCCAATGTCCTTCTCAATTCGACAAGGTGGACGATTTATGCTTATGGCGAAGAGCTTTATGAAGACAGCCAAGCGCAAGAGTATAAAGATCAGGAAATTAGCGGCGCTCAGTTTGTCGTCGCAACTTATGTGGGACAGCCTGATGACTTTTATCCACCCGATTTGTTTAATAGTTGGGGCCCCGGCGAAAACGACATGGGGCTCCTCCTCATTCTTTACTTTCAACAAGGAGCCGAAGAATACGAATTTGACTATCAGGTAATTGATTATGTGTTTGGCGCGAGAATGATGGGCTTTATTTCGGCCTTTCGTATGGATGAACTCATCTCCGAATATTTCAACGACCCCGAAATATCCCCATCCGATTACGATCAGCGCCTGATTTCTTTATATTTCGGAATAATGCAGGAACTTTATCTTAGTGTGTATGACTATGACTCCTACAATTATCAAAGTTTCATGGATGAATATGCTCTTAATAAATACGAAGAATTCGATCTATTGCCAAGCGATTATGAAAGAGATCCTCTCCCTGCCTGGGCCTGGGTTTTAATCGCCGTCGGCATCCTCTTGCTCGGCGTTTTTCCGGGTCGCTACATCCTTCCCTACGTCTTCTCGGCATTTACCGGGGGAAAAGGTGGCGGCGGACGCACGATCGGCTACTGGTTTCGTCGTTAGAAGGCACCATCTCGCCCAGGTTCTAAATGAAAATTAATCTTCCCCCTGATTCGTTACCAAAACTTAAAAAACTAATTTCCGTTAAAGACGAGAATATACTGGTTTCCGAGCTTCTTTTGCGTTATTTGCTCAATAGCGAGAAGTATCCGCTTAAAGCGGAATTTAAAAGGCGCTCGCCAAACGCATCGACAAAAGAGCAGCTATATGCCGCGATGCTTGCCGAAAAACTTTCGCCCAAGCATCGCGGAAAGCAGGATGTTTTGCTTCATCATCTCAACGGTCGATGCGCGCTTTTGGATGGTGATTACTACCGCGATAATCCCTTCTTTAAAACAATTAAAATTTCAGAATGGAGCATCGGAAAATGGCGCCTGGCTTTTGATCGGTATGCGCCTTATCAGGCCTTTGCGTTTCGCGATATAGATGTCTCCTCTCAGGGATATGAAGAAAAGACGCACCTCGGCTTCTTTGAAGAGCCTTTTTCTTTTCCCGTGATCATGCAAGAGGACCGGGTGTGGATGAGCGTCACTCCTCACGAAATCGAGACGATGAGACAAGCCGTCATCGAAGCTCGCGGCGTCGTCGCCGTGATGGGTTTAGGCCTTGGTTACTATCCGTATATGATCGCCCAAAAAGATGCGGTAAAAAAAGTGATTGTCTTTGAAAAAGACACCGAAGTAATTTCGTTATTCACGCAGCATCTTTTATCACAGTTCCCAAACCGCGAGAAAATCATTATCATCGAAGCTGATGCGGTCAAGGATTTTGCCAAATGTGTTCCAAACTTATCCCGATTATGTCTTTACCGATGTGTGGCAGGGTGTCGATGATGGTCTGCCGCTTTTTGTCGAGATGAAAAAAGAGGAGAAACACTTTCCCGGCGCGCGCTTTCGCTACTGGATCGAAAAATCCCTTTTAGCCATGGTTCGCCGCATCATCATCACCATTTTTGAGGAAGCCATCGAAGGTTTTACGTCCGAAGATTATGAGAATGCCGATACTCCTCTCGATGTTATTTTCAGAGATATGTTTAACAAATTAGGCAACGCGAAGTTTTCTTCGTTTGATGACATTTTAAATGTATTGACCGATGAAGGAATCAGCGCTTTGCTGAGCCGATAATTTATAGTTATATGTATGCCCTTTCAATGTAGTTTTAATTATGTAAATAAGTAATAATTAGTAAGGCCTAAGGGATAGACAAAAACATGAAGAGCATTCGCGAATTATATCGAATCGGACAGGGACCATCCAGCTCCCATACGATGGGACCGCAAAAAGCGGCCGCTTTTATTCGCGACAAATATCCGCGCGCCACTTCTTACGATGTCGTTTTGTATGGTTCGCTTGCCTTCACTGGACGCGGGCACTTAACCGACAAAGCGATCATCAATACGCTCGCTCCGCGCCCGTGCATAGTCACCTTTGACTATAAGAGCAAAGTGGCCCATGCCAACACCTTTGACATCACCATTCACCAGCCGGACCAGACGGATATCAAACACAGAATTCTATCTTTGGGCGGCGGGGCCATTTCAATCGACGGCGAAACCTTCTTTGAAGTCGGAGAAAAATACGCCGAAAAAACATTTGACGAAATAAAAAAACTTTGTCTCGCCAACAACTGGCGTTTTTATGATTATGTCGCTGATCGCGAAGGACCGGAGATTTGGAATTTTCTTGCCAAGGTTTGGAAACAGATGAAACTGACGATTGAAAACGGCCTCAACAACCGTGGATTTTTGCCGGGTTCACTTAAAATTTATCGGCGCGCCGGCGATTTGTATAATGTCTTTGATGAAAATGAAACATTGGCCGCTCGTTCTTATCGGATGATGAGCGCCTATGCCTTTGCCACGGGCGAAGAAAATGCCAGCGGTGGCATCGTCGTGACAGCTCCGACATGTGGCTCTTCGGGAACGATACCTGCTCTACTAAAATACATGGCGGAACAATACCACCATTCCGATCAGGAAGTTTTAGAGGCTCTTGCCACGGCGGCTTTGATTGGCAACGTCATCAAGCACAATGCCTCGATCAGCGGGGCGGAAGCTGGCTGCCAGGCCGAAATCGGCACGGCTTGTTCGATGGCGGCCGCGGCTTATGCCGAGTTATTAAAACTCGACTTAAACCAGATTGAATCAGCGGCCGAAATTGCTCTGGAACATAATCTTGGCCTCACTTGTGACCCCATCGGAGGCTATGTCCAGATTCCCTGCATCGAAAGAAACGCCGTAGCTGCCTCAAAGGCCATCACCGCGACCCTTTTAGCTAAATACATCGCCGGAACGCACGCCATCTCGTTTGATTCCGTTGTCGCGACAATGCTGAAAACCGGCAAGGACATGCGCAAGGCTTATCGTGAAACCGCCAAAGGCGGACTTGCTAATTTATACAAAAATTTGAAAAAGAGCCGCGCGAAGCGCTAATTGCTCAAAGTCAACTCTTGATGCGTGTGTTAAAATTGAAAATATGAAGATTGCCATCATCGGCGCGGGAGCCTCGGGGCTCGTCGCCGCCATCAAGTGCAAAGAGAAATTCCCTGAATACGAGGTTTTTTTGTTTGACCGCATGGATGCCGTCGCCCGCAAAGTAAAAGCGACCGGAAACGGTAAATGCAATATCGGCAACCTCGATTCTTCTTTTGAACGGTATCTTCATTCATCATTTGTCTCCAGAATTTTAAAAGACTACGACCAGGAAACAACTTTGCTGTCGCTAGGAATTCCAACGAAGACGATGTATGGCAGTGGTCTATATCCCGTCAGCGAATCGGCGAGCAATGTCGTGACTTTGCTGGAAGAACGCGCCCGCCTTCTGGGCGTCAACATCATTTTGAATACGCGGCTGAGCGAATATTGCCTCGGAGATGGAAAAATAAATCTTTTCTTTGATAAATATCAAGCCAAATTCGATAAAGTAATTTTTTCCGTCGGTGGTAAGTCCAATCCCAACCTCGGCTCAGACGGAAGTCTCTTTGAGGTTTTCAGACGTCACAGTTACCTAGTTGCTGACCTGACACCCGGCCTTTGCCCAATACGCGTTAAAGAAGATGTTAAAGCGTTGTTTGGTCAGCGCTTTCACACGATGGCCAGCCTTTTTATCGACGGGCAGTTCGTCCATGAAGAATATGGCGAAGTGATGTTTAAAAAAGATGGTCTTTCCGGTATTGTGATCATGAATTTATCTTCGATGATCGCTCACAAGAAGACTAATGATGCCAAAATATATCTCGCTGCTCTGAATCAGAAAAATGAGATTGTAACCGCCAAAAATCTCTTTGAGATCAGTAAAAAAAACCATAACCCTCTCCTCGCCTATGTCGGCGAAGAACTCGCCGCCTATATATGCAAAACCGCCGATATCAGCGCAGATCACGAACTTTCTTATGAAGAATGTCAGAAATTAGCGAATGTCGCCGCCGCTATCCCATTTACTTATTTAGACCGCTATGACTTCTCTTTCTCGCAAGTCACAATTGGTGGCATCGCTATCGAAAACTTAAGTGCCGATTTATCATCGAAAGTCGAAGATGGTGTCTATTTTATCGGCGAAGTCATCGATGTCGACGGTCCCTGTGGAGGCTACAATTTGCGGTGGGCCATCGGATCTGCATTACACCTCGTTAATCATTTTTAGTCTTAATTAGAAAATAAAAGCCCCGCATCAACGGGGCGAGGAAAGAAAAGTTAAAGTCTTACTCTTTTTTGTCTTCGTAATGCACGACGATTTGATTGAACGGAATTTGGATACCGTTACGGTCAAACAAGAGTTTCATCTCTTTATTCAAATCGCGGGTGACCTGATATTTTTTCAGTTCGTCAGTCCGGGCATACATCCGAATGACGACTGAAGAATCGGATAGGGACTGGACTCCGCGATAAAAAGGACCTTCGACGATGTCGGGAATTTTGCTTTTTAGTTCTTCAATGTTGTTTAAAATAACCTTTTCAACACGTTCGAGATCCTCGTCATAAGCGATCGAAATATCGCAGATGGCCGGCGATAAGTTGGCCGAGGTATTTATCGTCTGCGAAGGTCGGAGTTATTGATGAAAAAGACATCGCCGTTAACATCGACGAGCGTCGTTGTGCGAACGCCGATTTCCGTCACCTTACCGCGGAAACTGTGCGCTTGAATAATATCGCCGACCCGGAATTGCTTTTCAAAGATGATAAACAATCCGGCGATGACGTCTTCGATGAGGCTCTGAGCGCCAAAACTGAGCGCCAGACCGAGGATTCCGGCACCGGCGAGGAGGGTTGGCGTTTGAACACCCCAGGCGCTTAAGACCAGAAAGACGCCGACGATGACGCTTCCATATTTGAAGATGCTGCGAATGATAATCCAACCGTCGATTTTTTACTGAAGCGCCGAATGAGCAAATCAATGACAATTTTAACGATTTCGTTGAGCGCCCACACAAAGAAGATGATAACCGCCGTCTCTAACAGTGCCATGCCGTTATTGACGAACAGATTGGCGACGTTAAAAAACTTGCCGACCGTGTTGTTGACAAAGACGCCAAATGGTGTGGTTGATAAGGCGGGGACGACGGTGACGACCACGGTGGCGGTCACGGCAAAGGAAGCCAACATCTTGGCGATGAGCCGACGTCTTTTTTCGTTTTCGCGGATTTTTTTAATGCTAGCCATATTTTTCTATAAAGAAAAGGCCTTCTCATCTCATTTTAGATTTGCGATAGGCCCATAGCAATAAAATATTGATTAGATAAACGCTTATTATTTCTTTTTCCAGAGCGCCTGATAGCCTTCTTTTTCCAGTTCTTCTTTCGGAATAAAGCGCAAGGACGCCGAGTTAATGCAGTAGCGAAGACCGCCTTCCTTCTTCGGACCATCGGTGAAGACGTGGCCAAGATGAATATTGCTCTTCTTCGTTCGGACTTCAATGCGGTGGCGGGGCAAAGAAAAGTCGTCGCAATTAACTAGAAGGCCATCTTGAAGCGGCCTTGTAAAACTGGGCCAGCCGGTTCCGGAGTCGAATTTATCATAGGAGGCAAAAAGCGGCGTGCCGTCGACAGCATCGACATAAATCCCCTCCCTATGATTGTCCCAGTATTCATTGTCAAAAGGCGGTTCGGTCGCGTTTTCAAAGATGACTTTTTTCTGAAAGGGGCTCAGTTCCGGAATTTTTTTCATAATTTTATCCTCTTGATAATAATACCATAAATCATAATAAATTATGATAACGCTATAAAAAACCCACGAAGACCATCGTGGGTTAGATATGTCAAAACGATATTATTCGGTTTTTGGCTGAATTTCTTTCGTTTCCAAACGCTTGGACTCGCCGTGTTTGACAAAGAACATCGTGACCGCGGCGGCGATGGAGAAAAAGATGGCGTAAGGGAAGAGCGTCAGAGTCATGCCAAAAGCATCCATCAAAAGACCGGAGATGACTGGGGTAAGCGCCTGGGCCAGCATGCTTGCGGCGTAGTAGTAACCGGTAAAGACGCCGATATTTGGCCCTTTCGACATTTCGACGACCATCGGATAGGAGTTGACGTTAATCGCCGCCCAGCCAAAGCCGACGACGACCATCGCGGCGTAGATAACCCATCCGAATGACAAATCGATGCTGGCGATAAAGGCGAGGATGAAACCAAGAATTAAAACGCCGATACCGACGAGAATCATGTTGCGGCGTCCAAACTTGGTGGAGAGAATGCCGATCGGATAAAAAGCGATCAAGGCGGCGCCGAAACCGATCATGGCCGGGAATGTGTAGTTTTCGATTTGTAAAATATTTTGGGCATATAGCGACAATTTGCTCGAAGCCGCATTGTAGGCGAAGAACCAGAGGAAGACGGAAAGAAGAATTAAAATGAAACTTCTCCTGACGGCAGGTTCCATCTTTTCGCCCTTGGTGCCTTTGGCAACCTTTTCGTCTTCTTCGGTTTCAAGGCCGAGACGAAGCGATTCGCGACGCATCTCATCGGTCCATTTGACTTCCTTGACCAAGAACATGAAGATGGCCAAGAAAGCAAGCATCAAACCGGCGACAATGCCGAATAAGTAGAGGTAATTGAAAGTGTCGTAGTTTGACACTTTGACCGTTCCAACAACCATGATTAAGACAAGGGAGATACCGCCTCCGATCGTTCCCATGGCGTTGATGATGGCGTTCGCCTTGGAGCGAAGTGGTTTGATGGTGACATCAGGCATTAAAGAAACAGCCGGCGTCCTGAACGAACACATCGCGATTAAAACGATGAACAAGATGACGATAAACGAAGCGAGGTAAATCCAGTTTGGCTGCGTGATTTCGGCGAAAATGTAGGCCGCTCGAAGTTCGGCCACTTTGTCGGCGACCTGAGTGATATAGACAAAGCCATAACTATTGCCTTCAAGCAGAATGATATCTTTGATGTTGCCACCCACCGTAAAGTAATAGCCGATGACATCCCCGTTTCCGTTAAGAATGGAAAGCATCGGAGAGATCTCCTCGGCCCGCACAGCCTGAAATTGATAGAAATCGACGACGGCCAGCGAAACAAAAACGATGGCGGCCACGATTGTTCCAATTAAGACATAAGGTTTCCGCTTGCCCATTTTTGTGCTGGTTTTATCAGACCACGCTCCAAAAAGCGGCAGCAAAGCCAGAGCCAGCAAATTGTCGAGAGCCAGCAGGATGCCTGACCAAGTCTGATTGAGACCAAAGTTGTTGACGAGCACGATGGACATGACGCCATCATAAATTTGCCAGAACATGCTGATGAGTAAAAAAGCCAAACCCACCAAAAACGTCCGCTTAACGTTTAATTTCATGAATATCTCCCCGTGTGTTTAACACATACCTAAGTAAAATATTAGCATAAACAAATAATATTTGTAGAAGAAAGAAATGGAGTTTTACGGTCTT
>ERZ795058.245-NODE-245-length-90080-cov-6.545493_pt1 | contig 90080 bp, 85 predicted proteins | sample MGYA00375142_ERZ795058 | MGnify/ENA primary metagenome ERZ795058 (study PRJEB30187, sample SAMN05720210) | activated sludge metagenome | isolation source: anaerobic digester from wastewater treatment plant | place: Japan | collected 2015-04-20 ... | reverse complement strand
GTGCTCTGCGTGCGCAGAGGTGCGAACGTGGTGCTGGCCGGCGACGGCCAGGTGACCATGAACAACGTGGTCCTGAAGGCTAATGCCCGCAAGGTGAGAAAGATCTACGAGGACAAGGTGCTGGCGGGTTTCGCGGGATCCACCTCGGACGCCTTCACGCTGTTCGAGCGTTTCGAGGCCAAGCTCAGGGAGTACCGGGGCAACCTGACCAGGGCAGCGGTCGAGATGGGGAAGGACTGGAGGACCGACCGGGTCTTGAGGAGGCTGGAGGCCCTGATGATCGTTGCCGACTCCGGGAAGACCTTTCTGCTCTCCGGCAGCGGCGACGTAGTGGAGCCGGACGACGATATCTGCGGTATCGGCTCGGGCGGTCAGTATGCAGTGGCGGCTGCCAAGGCCCTGATCCGCTACACCGAATTCTCCGCCATGGAAATCGCTGAGAAGGCTATGGAGATCGCATCCGACATCTGCATCTACACGAACAAGAAGATGGTCTTCGAGGAGCTCTCATGAACGATCTCACGCCCAAACAAATCGTAGCTGAGCTGGACAAGTACATCGTCGGCCAGGACAAGGCGAAAAAGGCCGTGGCCATATCCCTGAGAAACCGCTGGCGCCGCCAGCGCGTGTCGGAGGACATGCGGGAGGACATCTACCCCAAGAACATCATCCTGATCGGCCCCACCGGCGTGGGGAAGACCGAAATCGCCAGGAGGCTTGCCAAGCTCGCCGACGCTCCCTTCATCAAGGTCGAAGCTTCCAAGTTCACCGAGGTTGGATACGTGGGCAGGGACGTGGAATCGATTATCCGCGATCTCATGCGCATAGCCGTGCAGATGGTGCAGCGCGAGGAGAGCGAGAAAGTCAAGTCCAAGGCCCGGGAGATCGCCCAGGAACGCGTGCTCGATTATCTGCTGCCGGTCCAGAAAGATGCCCAGGTCCATGCGGAGAGCAGAGAGAAGCTCAGAAAAATGCTCAAGGACGGCCTGCTCGACGACCGCATTATCGAGGTAGAGGCCCGGGAATCGGCCATGCCCACCATTGAGGTCTTCTCCGGGCAGGGCCTCGAGGAGATGGGGATCGACTTCAAGGAGATGTTTTCCAACATCCTGCCCAAGAAGACGAGACGGAGAAAGATGAGCGTCAAGGACGCCCAGGAGTTTCTCGCCTCCAAGGAGGTCTCCCGTCTGATCGATATGGACAAGGTCACCGAAGAAGCCAGGCACCGGGTGGAGAATTCGGGCATCGTCTTTGTCGACGAGCTGGACAAGGTGGCCGGACGGGAATCCACCCACGGCCCGGACGTCTCACGCGAAGGGGTGCAGCGAGACCTCCTGCCCATCGTCGAAGGGACGACCGTCAACACCAAGTTCGGCCCGGTCAGGACCGATCACATCCTCTTCATCGGCTCGGGGGCCTTCCATGTGAGCAAACCCTCAGACCTCATTCCGGAGCTACAGGGGAGGTTCCCCATCAGGGAAGAGCTCAATCCGCTCAATCGCGAGGATTTCGTGCGCATCCTGGTGGAGCCGAAAAACGCCCTGATCAAGCAGTACCAGGCCCTGCTTGCCACCGAAGGGATCGACTTGACGATCGAAGACGACGCCATCCAGGAAATCGCCCGCATCGCGCAGTATATCAACGATCATACGGAGAATATCGGGGCAAGGAGGCTTCATACGGTTCTGGAAAAACTCCTCGAGGACGTGTCCTATGAAGGAGCCGACCTCTCCGGAAGAGTGGTGGTGAATGCGCAGTACGTGAATGAGCGGCTGGGGCCTATCATGGAAAAAGAGGACTTGAGCCGGTACATCCTCTAAATCCCCGCCTGCCCCCGGTCGTCCGCGATCGATCGGCTGCACGTTTTTCCGCTGCACGCCTGCCTTCAGGGATGGAAATGCTTTTCCTCCTGCAGTTATCCTTAAAGCTGTGATAAAATGAATGTTCAGGGGAGGGCATATGATATCGAAGGGCAAGTTTGTCTCGGAGTGCCGCGACGGAGATCCCATACGGGCGGTTTTTCTGCTTTCGCAGCGCAAGATCATGACCGCGCGCAACGGCAAGCCGTATGCGAAGGTCCTGCTCACGGACAGGAGCGGCGACATCCTGGGCATGGTGTGGGAGGATGCGCGCCAGCAGGTTTCATCCATCAGCCCGGGCGATGTGGTGGGAATCAGGGGAGGGGTGGAGTCATACGACGGCAGGCTCCAGATCAGGATCGAAAAGATCGTGAAGCTCAAGGAGGACGATGTGGAGATGGCTTCCCTCATCGCAACCACCAGCAGGGACATTCCCTCGATGATGGCCGAGATCGAGACGCACATCGCCGGCATCAAGGATGCTCACCTCAAGGCGCTCATCGAGGCCCTCTTTTCCTCTGACAGCGTCAGAAACGCATTCCAGAAGGCTCCCGCCGCAAAAGGCGTCCATCACAATTATATCGGAGGCCTGCTGGAACACACCCTGTCCATCATCAGATCGATTCACAGCGTCCTGCCTCTCTACGAGCACCTGGGCATGAATCGGGACCTTCTCGTGGCCGGGGCGCTGCTGCATGACATCGGAAAGATCTATGAGTATTCCTTCAGCCGGGTCATCGACATGACCGCCATGGGCAGGCTCATCGGACACGTCTATCTCTCCGCCTATATGACCGACCAGGCGATCGCCGGAATTCCGGCATTCCCCGACGAGCTCAGGCTCCAGCTGCTCCATATGATCCTCGGCCATCACGGCCAGCTGGAGTTCGGCTCGCCCAAGCTTCCCATGACGAAAGAGGCGATCTTGCTCCACATACTCGACGATCTCGACGCCAAGCTCATCGGTTTTTCCTCCATCATCGAGGCCACCCCGGAAGACGAGGATTTCAGCTCCTTTTCGAGCATCTACAACCGGTATCTGTACACCCGCATCTACGAGGGGGAGGAGTAGCCCGAAAGCTTCGACAGGCCGATATTCCCATCAGTGGGAGGTGATGCCATGATAAAGAAGATCAGCGAGGAACAGGGAAAGGCGCTGGTGAGGATCGCCAGAAAGACGATCGCCGATTACCTGGGCGTTACGCAGGAAGAGCGGGAGGACGAACCGGAGTCTCTGAGTGAGGATGTCACAGGCCAGAAGCGCGGGGTGTTCGTCACCCTTCACAAGCACGGGCAGCTCAGGGGATGCATCGGGTTTCTCGAAGCACGCGAATCCGTCGTCGATGCCGTGCGGCACAATGCCGTCAATGCCGCGTTCCACGATCCGAGGTTCCACCCTTTGCGGTCCTCGGAGCTCGATGATATCGATATCGAGGTGAGCGTGCTCACCGAGCCGAAAACGCTTGAGTATTCGGACTCCGATGATCTCCTTTCAAGGCTGAGGCCTGGAGTCGACGGGGTGATCATCCGATACGGCCTGCATTCGGCGACCTTCCTTCCCCAGGTGTGGGAGCAGCTGCCGGACGGCGAGGACTTTCTCGGCCAGCTCTGCCTCAAGGCCGGGCTTCCCGCGGATGCATGGAAGAACAGGAGGATCGAGGTTCTTACCTACCAGGTCCAGTACTTCGGAGAAGGCGCATAAGCCCCGACGGGCTTTCCATTCCCTTCCAGGGGCCTTTCCGGAAGCTCTGCCTCACGGCGCCTGCAGGTATGCAAAGGGGCCCCCTTCTCACGTAATGGTCAGCCACCGGTATTCCCGGATATGGTCGAGCAGCTCGAAGATGATCTCATGAGTGTCCGTGTCGCAGGCGCGCGTCAGAAATATCGTCTCCAGGCGCCTCGAGGGTTTCAGACCGACGAGATCGATGAGCGACCCGGAGCTCACCCTCCTGCCGTGGGCGCGGGCGACCCGTTCGAGGTGTGAGAACCGGATGGTGTATTCGCTGTGCCGGTACAGCCGTATCTCCCGCGGGTATGCATCCAGCTCGAGCCCTTTAGCGAGAAACGGCATGCTCTCCGGGATGATGGGGTCGCATGAGTGCTCGCTCAAAAATGCGGGGATCCCGCTTCGGCAGAGTGTCTCCACCAGCTTCACCGCCCCGATGTTGAAATTGAACGGTCTGTCCGGAATGTCAAGGTCATAAGCGTCGACGAGCTCGCGCACCTCTCGGGGAATGCTTGCGGGATCCACTGCGGTCAGTGTGTTCAGATCTCCCAGGACCTCGTTGATGATGAAGAGGTCAACCCCGGAGAAGGCGCCCATGATCTCGTGGATATCCGCCTGGATGGAAGTGATGCGTTCCCGCCATGCGGAGAGGAGCAAGCGCTGTTTCTGGAGGAGGCTTCGGGAGAGATCGATCATGTATATCCGGGCGATGGAATCCCCCCGGCTGCTCAGCAGCCCGTGCATGAGGCTTCCGTACCCCCCTCCGGCCTCGCATATGACCGCGTTCTCTCTCAGCAGGCCGTTTCGGGCAAGGAAGTCACCCACCATTGCGCCGTAGCTGGACGGACTTTCGAGGGCGACCGCATATGGAGAATCAGGCCCTGCAAACGACTCGCAGATGGTGAGCTCTCTCATGAGATCGACAGGGACGTGCCGGTGATAATCCCGCGTCGTGCTCAGCCCCGGTCCGCCCCCGGTCTTTTCCGAAAATCCACTGGGATCTTCCCCGCCGCCGATACAGCGATCAGGCCGCTCTTTTCCGGAAGATCCGGATGTGTGCGCCCCGGAACACTTCTCGGGATCCATGCCGTGTCGAGAAGCCATGAGGACGAATCTATACAGCATTTTCTCCGGCGTGTACAGGATCAACTTGAGTAAGGCTGTGAATTTGTTATAAGGTAATAACATGAGGAGGAAAAGTGAGGTGATATCCCTATGCACAGGAAGATGAGAAATATATCGGCGGCCCTCTTCATCCTGCTTATTCCTTTTGCTGCTCAGGCGCAGATCCCGAAGCCTTCCGAGAGAAACTGGATCGAAGACGTGGTGGAGAAGGTTCTTCCGTCGGTAGTGAATATCTCCTCGGTAAAGAAGGTGTCGACGAACCAGTCTCCCCTTTTCTCCGATCCGTTTTTCCGGGACTTTTTCGGTAACCGGGTGCCCAGGGAGCGGGTACAGCAGGCCCTGGGATCGGGAGTAATCGTATCCGGAGACGGATATATCGTCACCAGCAGCCATGTGGTCAGCGGGGCCGACGAGGTGGAGGTACGCCTTTCTGATGAACGGACGTTCACGGCAAAAATCATCGGAACGGATCCGAAGAGCGATGTGGCTGTCATAAAGATCGATGCCAAAGATCTTCCCGTCATCAAGATGGGGAGCTCCTCAGACCTTCGCATCGGCAGCTATGTGCTCGCCGTCGGCAATCCGTATGGTCTTGAAGGCACGGTGACCCACGGGATCATCAGCGCCTTGGGACGGACGGGTCTCGGCATTACCGAGTACGAGAATTTCATCCAGACCGATGCGCCTATCAACCCGGGCAATTCCGGCGGCGCGCTGGTGAATATGGAGGGTGAGCTCATCGGGATCAATACCGCGATCCTCTCGCAGTCGGGTGGCAATATCGGGATCGGCTTCGCCATTCCCGTGAATCTCGTGATGAATGTGGTCGACAGTCTCCGGCAATACGGCAGGGTCGTCAGGGGATGGCTCGGGGTGACGGTGCAGGAGGTAACCCCGGACATAGCCGAGGCCATGGGGCTCGAGTCGACAAAGGGAGTGCTGATCGCTGATGTCGTCAAGGGCTCTCCCGCCGCAAAGGCCGGAATCCGGCAGGGTGATGTGGTTGTTTCCATCCAGGGCAGGGCGGTGAATGATCCCTCGTCTCTTCAGTTCCTCGTCTCGGAAATCGCTCCCGGCACGAGTGTGCCGGTCACCGTGGTCCGAAACGGCGGCCGGAAGACCGTCAATGTGACGATCGGGGATCTCGCGAAAGCCCAGACTCCCGAAGAAACCTTCGTGGTTCAGGACAGCAGGTTCCTGCAGGGAGCGAGCGTTACGGACCTGACTCCTCCCCTGCGTGATTCTCTGGAGGTGCCGAACACCATCGACGGGGTCGTCGTCGCAGGCGTCGAGAGCAACTCCGCCGCCGCGAGCACCGGCCTGAGGCCGGGTGACGTCATCGTCGCCATCAACAATACCAAGATAGCGGGGCTTGGGGAGTTCAAGAAGGTCATACAGGGAATCAACGGCAGGAGGATGGAGCTCAGCATCTTCCGACAGGGTATGATACTGAACATGACCCTCATACGTTGAGGCCGCGATGCCGCCGATATCGTTTCCCGGTTCTGCCGGGAAGAGTGTGCTGTTTTCTGATTATGAAAGGAGCATCCGATGCGGGCTGTGGTCCAGAGAGTGAAAACAGCGTCCGTCAGGGTTGACGGAAGAGAGATTTCGCGGATCGATGCAGGGCTGTGCTGCCTCATCGGGATCGAGGCGGGCGACAGCTGGAGCGATATCGACCACATCGCCCGCAGGATCTGCGGGTTGAGGATCTTCGACGACGAGCATGGGGTTATGAATCTCGACGTGGGGCAAGCCCAAGGAGAGATCCTCCTGATATCCCAGTTCACCCTCCTGGGAGACGCCCGCAGGGGGAAGCGGCCCTCCTATTCGGCTGCGGAGCAGCCCGGGAAGGCATCAGAGCTGTTCAGCCAGATGGTCGAGCGCGTCGCCTCCCTGCATGACGGCAAGGTCGCTACCGGGCAGTTTCAGGCCGAGATGGACGTCCACATCGTCAACCACGGCCCGGTCACGATCCTTCTGGACAGCAGAAAGCTTTTCTGACAGGAGCCGGCTTTCTTTACTTGAAGGTCCTGATGCGCTCGAGGAGCTTGTCCTCGGGCATCGCTCCTACGATGTCTCCAACCTTTGTGCCATCCTTGAACACGAGCAGATTCGGGATGGAGCGGATGCCGTATTCCGCGGCGGTCTGGGAATTCTTTTCCACATCGAGCTTGGCAAAGACGATCTCGCCCTGGTGTTTTTTCGCCAGACTTTCGATGACCGGCCCCAGCATTCTGCACGGCCCGCACCACTCGGCCCAGCAGTCCACAACGATGAACGGATATTTCTTTACGGCCTCGCTTATCGTGTCATCGCTCAATTCGATGGGATAATCGGGGTTTTCCACGAATTTCTCCTCACCCATGCTCATCTCCTTCCTTGTATCGGTATCAGGACACGCTCCAGGTGCCGTAGGGGTTGCCTTTGAGGTCCTGAATATACTGCTCGGCTGCGAACGCAGCGGTGGCTCCGTCACCGCAGGCCGTTATCACCTGGCGCAGGAGTTTCTTCGTGCAGTCGCCGCAGGCATAGACGCCCTTTGCCGATGTTCTCATCTGATCGTCCACGATTACATACCCGCTCTCATCGCATGCGACCACATCCCTCGCAAAGGCGGTGTTCGGGATATACCCGGCGAAGACGAAAACGCCCTGTACTTCGAGGGTCTTCTTTTTTGCCGGGTCTTTCACATCACGGATCCTGATTTCCTCGACCGTGTCGCCGCCGGTAACCTCCTCCACGATAGAGTTCCATTCGAAGCTGATCTTCTCATGAGAAACCGCTCTGTCCTGCAGCACTTGCGCGGCCCTCAGACGATCACGGCGGTGAATGATGGTCACACGGGATGCAAAACGGGTGAGGAACAGGGCTTCCTGGACCGCGGTGTTCCCTCCACCTACAACCGCCACGTGTGCGTCGCGGTAAAACGGTCCGTCACAGGTCGCGCAGTACGATACGCCCTTGCCGGTGTACTTCTCTTCACCGGGCACGTTCAGGTGCGCGTACTGGGAGCCTGTGGCGAGTATGAGCGAAAATCCTTCAAAGGACCTGGAGGATGTGTTCACCTTCCAGATATCCATGGAATCGCGGGAGTCGCGCTCGAGGGATACGACATCGTCTTCGGCGATCTCGAGGCCGAAGAGCTTGGCCTGCTGGGTGAAGCGCTCGATCAGCTCAAAGCCTGTGATCCCTCCAGGGAATCCGGGGAAATTCTCCACAATATCCGTTGTCGTGATGAGGCTTGGATTGATCTGGCTGGTGAGCAGGAGCGTCTTCATCCTGGACCGTGATGCATAGATTCCGGCGGTCAGGCCTGCAGGTCCGGCCCCCACGATGATGATATCGTACATGTGCGCGTCCTTTCTATTGATAGTGTTCGAGGATATTGAGCAGCTGCTGAATTTTTTTCGGCTCCTTGAGATAATAGCACTTCAGGTTTCCCTTCCGGATGCAGTCGACGATACCGTTTATCTTCAGAATGGAAAGGTGCTGCGATGCATTCGCCTGGCGGATGTGCAGTGAATTTTCAACCTCCCCGACACACTTCTGGCCGTTGATGAGCTCTCGGGCGATCATGAGTCTTACCGGATGCCCTAAGGCCTTTAAGTAAGAAGCTGTCATCTCATTCTGCGACATGCTATATTCCTTTACAAGAGTATTTGTATATTCTTATATAAGTGTTTTCTGAAACACTGTCAACCTTGATTTTTCCAGTCTTCAAGTAGTATGATTAAAATACATGATAGAAACAATTTCCCGGGGGTCAAGACATGAAGAGACGTTTGGGAGCGCTGGCTGTCCTCATGATGCTGATTCCCGCCGTGTGCGCGGCGGAAGGATACGTTCAGGTGAATTACGGGATCGGCGGGAAAATAGACGATCCCAGTCTCGGAGTGGAGCTGGGGGGTATCTTTCTTTCCAACCTGCATCCTGAAGGAGGAGCCTTCAGCTTTGGCCTGGGGGTGAGCGTGGCCGACACCGATGAGAGCATACCCTCCGCAGTCCTGCCCCCGACGCCAGCGCCGGCGTATGAGTCTCTGAGGGAATTCAATGACGGCAACGAGCAGGAGGTGTATGTCAGCTTCGGCGCCGAAATAATCCCGGCGCTCTTTGCCGTGACAGGGATGGGATACGCCAGCCAGGATACGGTTACGATCGGGCGATTCGGCGGGCAGAACTTCGAGGTGGATTCCGAGTCCGACAACAACATTTCCTGGATGCTCGGCTTGCGGTATGTGATCCAGGGCTTGAACGCCGGTGTCGGGTTTCATTCCCGCCGCGGCGTCATGGTGGGGCTCGGTGTAGCGTTTTAACCTTTTTCTCAGACCGTCTTATCCAAGGAGGATAGCATGAGGAGACTCATCTGTCTCGTTCTGCCTGTTGTCTTCGCGGCTGTTGGGGCTGCGGCCTCCGAACCGGTTTCGATCGCGGTGCCCAGGTTCACGCTCTGGACCATCGAGCAGCCGGTGAAGGTCATCGAACAGGAGTACGACACTCTCGCTCCGGGTGCTCATACCCGATACCGGATGCGGGAGGTGGAAATACCCGAGGAGATCCTCCGGGAGATCGAGCTGCCCGTTCTCACGGATATCTTCATCCGCAAGCTCGCGGACTCATCTAAATTCAGCGTAATTGAGCGCGCCAAGGCGGATGTGCTCGCTGAAGAGATCGAAAAGGGAGGAGACGGAAGCGCGCTGGCGAAAAAAGGCAGGTCGCTCGGCGTACAGCTCATCGCCGTCGGGACCCTGACCTATGCGGCCCGTGACGTCGAGCTCAAGCCCGTAGCCTACACAGCGAGAACCGACCGGGTCGAACGCGGCGAGATCAGGGTCGACCTGAGGATTCTGGATGTGGATACGGGCAGGATCGTTGCCACAGTGCCCGGACAGGGCAGGATCGAGCGCAGGATCCGTGAAGACACCGCGGAACCCCGGCCCATGCCCGGAAGTCTGATCGTGGATCTGCGGGAAGAGCTCGCCCACGATCTCATGGCCGGAACCGTCGATGCCCTCTATCCCTTCAAGGTGGTCACTGTCAAGGGCAAGACCGCCTTTGCGGACAGGGGCGGAAATTTCCGGATACGAAAAGGCGAGATGTTCGATGTCATCCGCAGGGGCTCGCCCATTGTGGACCCGGACACCGGGAGCGTGATAGCGTTTGACGAGGAAGTCCTCGATCGTGTAGTAGTGACGGACGTGCTTCCCAAGGCGTGCAGGGTTGAATCTGTCAGCGGCTCTTCCCGGATCAGTCCGGGGGATATCCTGAAACCGGCGGACGTGACGTCACCGTAATGGCATACAAGCTTTCCTGTCTGATCTCTGGGATTTTCATGCTCTTCCTCGCTGCAGGCTGCTCTTCGCTTTCCAGCTATACATACACGACGCAGCAGGCGAGGCTCTCCATTTCCCAGGGCAGGTTCGGCGACGCCCTCTCGGTATTTCCGGAAAAAGCGGCCAGGGGCAAAAACGAGGTACTCATTCGTCTGGAGCGCGCCACCCTCCTGCAGGCATTGGGAGAGTATGAAGAGAGCTCCCGTGAGTTCCAGCTCGCCGCCGACAGGATCAGGCAGTACGAAGACAGGGCGGTCGTCTCCGCGGGCAGGACCGCTTCCCAGGCGGGCTCTCTGCTTCTCAACGAGCAGGTTCAACCCTACGAGGGGGAGGATTTCGAAAAGATCCTGATCCATGCCATGAACGCCGTGAATTATCTCATGAGGGGCGACCTGGAGGGAGCGCGGGTGGAGATCAGGAATGCATACCGGAGACAGAACGAGCTCGCCGATAAGCATGCAAAGGCTCTTCAAAAGGCGGAGAGCACGGCCGGCGGCTGGGAGCGGTCGTTCGAGAAGGCTGACAGGGACGGGTATCAGGGGCTCAAGGAAAAGGCCGGCAACGTCCACAGCGTGTATCAGAATGCGTTCGCCTATTATATCTCGTCTCTCGTCTACGAGCTCGGCGGGGAGGCGGACGAAGCGTATATCGACCTGAAGAAGGGGATACTGGCGGCGCCAGGTTCGAGGAGCATACAGAAGGACCTGATCCGGCTCAGCAGGGAGCTTGGGTTCCCTGAGGACGAGCAGATGTGGCAGGCCCGATACGGCGAGCTCGAGAGCGCGTACGGCCGGGGGATCGATATCTTCGTGATTTTCCAGCACGGCTCCGCCCCGGTCAAGGTGCCGCTGAGTCTCCCCATCCCCCTGTCGGAAGGGGGATTTGCCTTCGCATCGCTGCCGGTGTACCGTTTCGTTCCGTCGGGCACACGGGCGGGAGCCGTCCTCTGGGAGGGCCAGAGCGTCGAGACATCCGTGGTATCGGATATGGACGCCATCGCTTCCAGAACCCTGCTCGACGAGTTTCCGGTCCTGTTCGCCAAACAGGCGGCCCGCTCGTATTTCAAGGCCCGGATGACCAATAGGATGTCCAGGGAATACGGCGCGCTCGGCGCCATAACCGGCACCCTGGCGTCGGCCGTGACCGAGCAGGCGGACTTGAGAGCGTGGGCGACGCTCCCCAAGGAGATCCAGGCAGCCAGGGTCTTCGTGCCTGAACATACCCGCCGGATCACCGTGAAGAGTATCCCGGGTGGTCATGAGGCGGAGGTCGAAATTCCGGAAGGGACCCGGCATCTCATCATCCTGTGCAGGGATACGGATGCCGGACTGAATCTGCAGACAAAAGCTTATTAGACAGGAGGGCTCGATATGGCAAGGAGATGGATAATGCTGATGCTGACGGCCGTGTTTCTGGCGGCGTGCGCCGGGACTGCGCCCAATGTCCTGCATGTGCAGGCCGGCCCGGGGGGCTTGAGCTCAAAGAAAGAGGAGATCAACGACAGAGGCCTGGCGCGCAGGATCGCATTCGGCGAGGTGAGCATCCGGCCGCTCGACCTCGGTTCGTCCATGGAGGCCCAGGTCGTGCTGCAAAATACCAGCTCGAGGGACGTGGTGTTCGAATACCGGTTCATCTGGTACGACGCAGCGGGGTTCGAGCTCTCGACCGTCACTTCGTGGATACCGGCGGGACTTTCAGGAAAAGAGGCGCGCGGCTTCAAGTCGACCGCTCCCGGCCCCAATGCGGTGAGCTTCAGATGTATGGTGAGAAACTTGCGGCCCCTCACGGATACGGGTTCATAACTACGCGAAGCCAGGAGGAGAAAAAATGAAACGGATCACGATTCTCGTTTTCCTCGTATGTGCGGTATTTTTAGTCTCGGGTTGCGCTTCGTCCCCCACGGTCACCTACGGCAGCGCCGAGCAGGTGGAAACGGTGACCACGGAGTTCGGATCGACCGATCTTCAGATGATCGCGGAGAAGATGGTGAATTCTCTGCTCGCCGCCCCCGTTCTCACGTCGGGCGAGCGGCCGGTCCTTTACGTACACCAGGTGAAGAACAAGACCGACGAGCATCTCGATACCAAGGCGGTGACCGACAAGATGAGGGTCACGCTCCTGAAGTCGGGCCGGGTGCGGTTCACCGCCGTCAACGAGGTGAACGACGAGATGATCAAGCAGCTGGAGTACCAGACGAGCTCGGGATATGTGGATCCAAGGACATCAAGCGTCATCGGGCGCCAGGTAGGGGCGGACTACTTCCTCTTCGGTGAGATCACCTCTATCAAAAAGGCGGCCGGAAGGGTCCAGGACGTGTATTACAAGTTCACCCTGAACCTGGTGAATATCGAGAGCGGCCTCATCGAATGGGCTGAAGAAAAAGAGATCAGGAAGCAGGCGAAGAAGCCCCTCATCGGCGGGTGAACGCGTCCCGGCAGAGCAGCGCTGAAAAACGGGCGAGGGGGCGGAGAGGAAGAAGGGTCCCTTCCGCTGCCGGAACAGCCCTGTGGGGAAACATTCGGGCGAATCCCGCAGGACAGCCGCGTTCGCTTGCTCCGCCGGGGCTCTTAAGTCGACACCCGAGATGTTTCCGCTTCATCTGGCCACAAGGTTCTCTTCAGAGCGCCCATTCAGTCCCCTTTTCCGGAGACACGCGCCGCGCTGCACGTAACATGTTTGGCTTGACTGGATACCGAGAAACGGATACAAAGCAGGACAACGTTTTATTGGAGGAATAAGAATGACTTGGGAGGATAGACTAGAAAAGATCACCAGCAAGACCGTTCCCCTGTATGCAATGATCGTCATCCTGGTGATATTCGCCAATCCCAGCCTGACGTCTTCTTTCTTCGGGTTCATCCTCATTGCGGCGGGAGAGGCCTTGAGATTCTGGGCCACCGGGCACCTGAGGAAAAACGAAGAGCTCACCACATCCGGGCCCTATGCGCATATCCAGTCACCGCTGTATCTCGGAAGCTTCATCATAGCAACGGGCCTGTGCATAATGGCGAGAAACCCGGTCATCTGGATCATCATGGCCCTGATCTTCTTCAAGTCGTATATTCCGCGGAAGCAGGAGCGCGAGTGGGGCAGGCTCGAGAGAATGTTCGGCGAGGAATTTCTCCAGTACAAGAAAGAGGTGCCCTATTTCTTTCCTCCCAGGCTTGAGCCCTACCCGCATGGAACCAAGCATCTCTGGTCGTTTGCCATGACCATCGAGAACACCGAGCACCAGACCGCTATCGCGGTAGCCCTCATCGCATTTCTGATCTTTGTCCAGGCATTCTGAGCCCTGATATATACCAAAGAAAAGGGCCCGCATTTTCTGCGGGCCCTGTCGATGCACAAAATACTTATTGCCTGAGACTAGCCGGCCTGGCCGGCGGAGACCTTCTTCTGGGCAGGGGCGTCGAGGTAATCCAGCCAGTCGGCGTGTTTTTTGTCTCTGCCCTTCACCACGTCGAAGAAGGCCTTCTGGAGCGATCTGGTGACCTCACCGGGCCTGCCTTCGCCGATGGTCCTGTCGTCTATCTCGCGCACCGGCGTCACCTCTGCGGCCGTGCCGGTGAAGAACACCTCGTCCGCCATGTAGAGCGCGTCGCGGGAGAAGTGCTCCTCCCTGACTTCATAGCCCAGCTCTCTGGCAAGGGTGATGATGGTGTCCCGGGTTATTCCGGGCAGTACGCTGGTGAGCGGCGGGGTTGATAACGTTTTACCCCGCACGCAGAAGATGTTTTCCCCGCTTCCTTCTGCCGCGTTGCCCTGGGGGTCGAGCATGAGGGCCTCGTCGTAGCCCGCCTTGAGGACTTCCATCTTGGAGAGAACCGAGTTGACATAGTTGCCGCTCACCTTCGCCTGGGTGAGCATGATGTTCTGATGATGGCGCATAAAGGAGGACGTCTTCACCCGGATGCCCTTGTCGAGCCCTTCGTCTCCGAGGTATGCGCCCCACTTCCAGCAGATGATCGAAACCCGGACCGGATTCGTTCCCGGGTTGACCCCCATGACGCCGTCGCCGATGAATGCGATCGGACGGATGTACGCTTCTTTCAGGCCGTTGGCAAGAATGACCTGCTTGGTTGCATCCATGATCTCGTCCTGCGTAAAAGGAATCTTCATCAGGTAGGCCTTCGCGGAGTTGAACAGGCGCCTGGTATGCTCTCTGTGCCTGAAAATAGCGGATCGCCCGTCATGGCACGCATAGCACCTGACTCCTTCAAAGGCCGCGACGCCGTAATGGAGGCTGTGGGTCAGCACATGGACCCGCGCCTCATCCCAATCAATGAGTTTCCCATCGAGCCAGATTTTCTTGAGCTTGTCTACCATTGCTCCTGTACCTCGCGTTTTCGTGACTTTTCCTTGAACACGGGGAATTATCATTCATTTTGATCACCAGGTCAATTGTAAAGTTTTCTTTGGAGAAAGCCCCGGCTTGACACAAAAAAAATTACTGTGTAACTTTGCCTTTGAGAGGACTTCATGTGTGCTGATGGTATGTGCTGCACCGCCTGTGGTGCGGCGTTCGGTGAGGGGGACAGATATTGCAGGGTCTGCGGGCTTCCCGTGCAGGGCGGTGTACGGGTAAACGAGCACCGCTACGTCACCGCTCTGTTTTCCGATCTCTCGGGGTATACCCGGCTCTCGTCTCTCCTCGATACCGAGGAACTGAAATCTCTCATGGAATCCATATTCGCAGAAGCCCTGCGCGCCATATCCTCATACGGCGGAGTGGTGGAAAAGTTCCTGGGGGATGCGGTCGTGGCGCTCTTCGGCATCCACCGCATCCATGAGGACGACATCATCCGGGCGGTCAGCTGCGCGAAGACCATCCACGGCTTTGTCGAGAACAGATACAGCAGCCCAAAGGGCGCCGGGCACGGGAAGCTTTCCATGCACACCGGCATCCATGCCGGGATCGTGCTCGTCGACGACGCCGAGAAGGTGCCCCTGTATCAGGGTGTCATCGGCATGCCCATCATCATCGCACAGCGGCTTTCGAGCCTGGCGGCCCCGGGAGAGATCCTCATCGGAGGATCCTCGCGATACGAGGCCGAGCGTTTCTTTGAGATAGAATCTCTCGGGAAAAGGCATCTGAAAGGCATTCCCGAGCCCATGGAGATCTATCGCATCGGCTCCCGCAGGCGTGTGCCGCTGGGGATACGCCGCCCCGGAGTCATGAGCGGGCCCATGGTCGGCAGGGAAAGAGAGCTTTCGTTTCTGCGGCGGGCGTTCGAGGACCTCATTCATGGTGCCGGGGGATCAGTGCTCATAACCGGGGAAGCGGGCGTTGGAAAAAGCCGACTCGTGCACGAATTCTGCGAGCTCGTCGAAGGCCGAGCCCTCGTGGCGGCCGTCCAGTGCCTCGATCACATGAGCGACACTCCATATCACCCGGTCATATCGCTGGTCAGGCGGCTCGTCGATGCCATGTCCTCTCAGGGCTGCACACTCGAAGACGGGCTGCTCAGTCCTAGGCACTCCTTTCATGTCCGGTCGCTTCTGGGAAGCAGACAGGGCGATGAAGATCTGATGCCGGATGTGTGGAAGATGGAGATCTGTGAAGCGGTATCAGGTCTGCTCAAGGCCCTTGCAAAGGACCGGCCCGTTGTCGTGTGCATCGAGGATCTTCACTGGGCCGACGCCACCTCGAAGGATCTGATCTCGTACCTGCTCCAGGAAGAGGGCAGGGGCCCCGGATGCCTGTTTCTCATCACCTCCCGGGAAAGCGATGCAATCGATGCGTGCGGGGAGGTTCTCGCGGTTCCGGAAATTTCCCGGGACGATATGGAAATCCTGCTCCGGAGCCTCCTGAAGGTGCCGGTCATCCCTGGAGACGCCGCCGATGCACTCTACCGCATCACCGGAGGGAACCCGCTCTACCTGGAAGAATACGTGTCGTATCTCGGCGAGGAGGGGCGGGAGCTTCTTTCCGTATCCGAGCAGGCTGTGGGATCCCGCATCCCCGAGACGGTCCAGGGCCTCATCTCCGCCCGCATGGAAAACCTCGATCGGGAGGAGAAGCGCCTCCTGCAGGAGGCGTCCGTTCTCGGCACAGTGTTCGGCGGGGAGCTGCTGGATGCGGTGACCTCGGTGAGGGGGGACACCACAGCCCTTCTGGGCAGGCTCGAGCTAGCCGGGTTCATCACCCGCGCCGCCGGAGGTGAATACCGTTTCAGGCATGCCCTGACGCGGGAGGTCGCCTCCATGACCCTGCTCGGGCGCCATCGGAGGGAGCTTCACAAAAAGGTCGGGCTCCACCTGGAAAAGATATCGAAGACCAGGGCGGAGCACTGCGGCATGATCGCGTATCACATGTTTCATGCCCGGGAGTATGCGAGGGCGGTTCCCTATTTCATCCTGGCCGCCCGGACGTACCAGGCCGAGGGGTCGTGGATAGAGGCCGCAGCTCAGTACCAGCGGGCAGAAGAGAGTGTGTTGAAGGCGGATGATTTCCCGGGAAGAGACGAGACGCTCGTCCAGATGCGGGAAGGGATTTGGACCTGTTCGAGGGTGTTCAGCCCGGAGAGGGCGATCAATGCCCTGGAAGAGCTTGTCCGGCATTACGGCGGAAAGGGGCCCAAGAGCCATGAGCTGTTCTCGAAGATCCGCCTCATCAATCTCTACTCACAGAAGGCGCGTTTTCAGGATGCGCTCGACCTGTACGAAGAGGTGTCCCGTCAAGCCCGAGACAGTGATTTCCTTGCCGCGGCGGCAAAGACGGCCGTTGCATACACCTATACCTTTCTGGGCATGCCCAAGACCGCGCTGAGCTTCCTGGAGGACGCCCGCGGCGGTCTCGATCCCTCAGAGAAGTTCCTGGCCGCAGTCAACTCGCTGACCACACTGGCGGCATGGGTCTGGAGAGGAGACGTTCGGGAGGCTCTCGCCTGGTATGTGCGGACGAAACAGCTGAGCGCCCCCTATATGGACCTCGATCTGATGGCCGATGTCTGGCACGCATACCTGCTCTTCCTCAAAGGTGACTTCCCGGGCGCTCAGGGGCTGTTCGATGTGATTCGGGACAAAGAGAGAAAGTTGGGCAGTCTTGCAGGAGGGTTCTCATATCTGAGAATTCAGAGCTCCATCTACGTGTACAGCCGGTACACCCTCTGGGTGGACAAGGCCCGGGAAGAGCTCGACATGCTCGAGAGCCGGGGGCGGGACCGCGAGTTGTTTCCGGGCCTCATGGGGCTCTACCGGGCATGGGTGGCCCTCGGATTGAAGCGTTACCGGGAGGCGGGAGATCTGGCGCAGGAGTGCCTGCCTCTGCTGGAAAAAGGCGTTGCAAACAGAGTCCCCTACGCCCTCAACACCCTTGCCGAGGCCTTGCTCATGCTCGGCGAGCTTCCCTCCGCCCGGGCGGCGGCCGAACGAGCGATCGAATGGAACGAGCGGCACGGCAATGCCGAGCAGTTGATCTGGGCCTATCGGACCATGGCATCGATCCGTCTGGGGATGCAGGACCGTCCGTCCGCGTTCGAGCTGCTGAAAAAAGCGTCCTTTCTCTCGACCGACCGGGGGATGAAGCCCCACATTGCCTGGACCTTATCGTCATGGGGGGATTTTCATGCAGCATGCGGAGCGCGGAGAAAGGCTCGGACGTGCTATCGGAAAGCCGCAGCCCTCTGGAGCGCGATGGGAATCCCCCAACACACGAAAACGGCCGGACCTGGCGATCTCCCATAGTCCTTTCAGACAGCAGGCGCAGGTCTTGCGGGTATGCCGCCGGAGCCCCGGTTTTTCATTCGGGCGACCCCGCTCGATCCCGGCTTGAGATGCGACGTTACAGCTTCATCCCCAGAGAACATCTCGAGAAAAAATTGTACTTATCCCGTTAATTATTTTCCCCGTCCAATCGATACAAAGGGTAGGAAAGCGGCTGCTGCACCTGCTTTCTTCAGCTCTTTGACAATGGATCAGGCGAGCCATGTGTATTCTCTGGTCCAGAGAATAGACATGGGTAAAAGAGTAACGCGAGCATGGGGTTTCGCGACCACGACCATCTCCGGAAAGGCAGGTGGTGCAACACGGAAATCGCACACCACCGGCCTGTCTTTCCTATGCAAGCCAACAAACCGCAGGCGACTGTGGAACTCCAAGGCCTCACACGCTGTTCGGCGGGAATGCCGGGCGGACGGGTGGGGCCGCCTCCTCAGCCAAACCATAGGCGACTATGGGACGGAAAGCCACGGGTCTGCGCCCGATACGGGCAGACAGCCGGTTGCCTGAGAAGGTTTCGACAGAAGCTTTTCGACTCACGCCAAACCAGGGGCGACCCTGGGACGGAAAGCCACGGGTCCGCTTCATGAGAGGCGGACAGCCGGGCTGCCTGAAGAACCTGATCAGAAAGGAGTTAATGCATGAATAGAAAAAATCTGTTCACTGCTGTGTGTATAATCTCGCTGCTGGTTTTTCCCCTCGCAGCCGCGGCCAAGATGAGCATCCTGAGCGATGATCAGCTCTGCGAGGTCGTCGGCCAGGCAGGGTTTGCCATAGAAACGGGCGCCATCAGATTCGACACCAGCGCAGGCAATCTCTTCTGGGGTGATACCGACGGATTCGGTCTGCTCACCCAGGGCGGGGTCATCAGCCTGAATGATGTGACTCTTTTCGGAAGCATCAATATCTACGAACCCATGACTGTCAGCGCCGGGGTCGGTTACTCGCCGTTCGGGGTGAATCTTCCCGGGGGAATCGGCCTGCCGCGGGTGGGAGTAGATGTTTCCGCGGTCGACATCAACATAGGCGGCATGTCCATCGATATCGACCAGTTCACCATCGGCGCAATCACGATAGGCCCGCAAGCAGGCGTTGGTCCGAGCCTGGGAAGCTTCGGGATATACGACATGCACGTGAACATATCGGGAACCATACAGATATCGGCGCGATGAGCCCCTTTTGCCGTTACTCTTTTACCCGCCTTTTTCGATCTGCTTCAAAAAGGCGGGTGCACGAACGTGTCACTGACGGAGGAGACGATATATTCCGGTTTCCTCCGGATTTCTCTTGACAGTGCTTCGCACCGGATTGATGTCTATTCCGCCTCTGCGGGTATAGAAGCAGCTCACCGTAAGACGCTCTGGTGCGCATGCAGCGAGGATGTCGCGGTAGATCTCCTCGCAGCACTGCTCGGAGAACCCCTCGTAGCTCCGGTATGAGCAGAGGTAGCGAAGAAGCGCCGTGCGATCGATCGCGCCGCCCCGGTATTCGATGAGAACGCTCGCCCAGTCGGGCTGGCGCGTTATGGGGCAATATGACCTGAACAGGTGGGAGAAGAGCGCCTCGCTCGTCGTTCTCCTCTCCAGGACCCTGAGGACAGAGGGGTCGGGCTTGTCCGGAATCCCGCCGATATCCATGCCGTCTATGCAGCTTCCCGGCAGCTCGTTCGTCCATCCCTGATACGATCCTGTTCGGTCTGTCAGGAGCGATACATCGATCCATGGCGAGTCGAGAATACCGGCGAGGTCCCGGCGGATCGTCTCCACCACATCTTTGCGACCGGCAAAACGGGTGCCCGCCATGCCGTTTATGTAGAGCTTCAGCGATTTCGATTCCACGATGTTTTTGCTCTGAAGAGGATAGACGACCTGAAGAACGGCCGTCTCAGGAGTGCCGTACGGACCGATCCACGAGAGCTCATAGGCACGCCACAGGTCAAAGCCGTGCATACCCGGCTGAGCTTCGCCCCGGGAGATCGGGTAGAGCAACGCGGGATCGTACTTTTCGGGGGTAGGGGTCGTTCTGCCTAACGGCATTTCCTTTGTCATGACTCGTACTCCGTGGGGTCCAGCCCTCTGTCGTGGCCCAGGGCCGCCATCCGCTCGAGGCAGGTGGCGCACCTTCCGCAGTGAAGCGGGCCTCCCTTGTAGCAGGAATAGCTCATGCGGAAATCGAATCCCATATCCCTGCCCAGCTCCGCGATGTCCTTTTTGTCAAACGAGGCGAAGGGCGCATGGATGGTCACTCCGGTGAATGTGCCCTCTCTGGCCGCCCGGGACATGGCCTCGGTGAAGCCCGGCCTGCAGTCGGGATAAACGGGATGATCGCCGCCGTGGGATGCTATGAGCACCGTGGATATCCCCCGGTTTTCCGCATAGCCCACGGCTATGGAGAGCATGATGCCGTTGCGGAACGGCACCACGGTGGACGAGATGTTCTCCGATGCATACGGCCCTTCCGGAATGTCTCCGCCGGAAGAGAGCAGGGTCGAGGAGAAGAGCTCGTTCATGAAGGGGAGGGCTACCGTGTTCAGTGATGCCTCGTAGCGTTTCGCGAGCTCCCTGGCCTTTTCGTATTCCCGAGCCCCATGTTTCGATCCATAGTCGAAGAAGAGCCCGTGAATCCCGTCATATCGCCCGCTCGCCCACGCGAGCAGAACGCCCGAGTCCATTCCTCCGGACAGGAGAATAACCGCTTCTTTCATCAGATCCCCTTTCTGGTATCGAAGATCAGCACCTGGAGCCGTACGCTCATCCGATACCCCCGCCTCAGGCAGTGGACGAACACGGGCTCCATATTTTTCAGCTGCTCGTCCCTTGAGGCGCCGAGCGGCATGACATACACTTTTCCGGGCGGTATGCCATGTGCGGCTATGAACCCGTCGATGGCTGCAAACCATTCTTCTCCGCCCGATACGAACTTGAAGAAATCCACGGCGTCGAGATTCGATTCGTCGAAGCGCCAGAGACCATCGATGTGCTTCGGGCTGCAGACGATCAGCGCGTCTTTCATGCCGGGTATCTTCACCTTGCCGCTCGTTTCATATTGGATCTCGTACGCCTGCGCCGAAAGCGCCGCGTGGAGGTTTTTGAGCCCGGAACTCCACTGCAGAAACGGTTCCCCTCCGGTAATGACCACACGTTTCATGGAATATGACCCAACCTTGCTCATGACGCGATCGACGCTCATCTGTCGGCCGCCGCTCAGGGCATGGGAGGTGTCGCACCACGGACAGAGCGGCTCCACACATCCGGCGAGGCGGATGAAGACTGCAGGCAGGCCGGTCCAGGGCCCTTCACCCTGAAGGGAGGAGAATATTTCCGAGATCAGCATGACATTCCCGATGAAAAGGCTGTGATGTTCATACCTGGTTCCATCTGTCCTTTCCGACACATGAGGGAGAATTTATTGTGCGGGATACCTCTCGTCCGCACGGAAGGTTATTATACGTATCAGAGGGATTCGTCAAGAAGTGCGAACCGTCCGCATATTGCGATGGATAATATGGAAATTGCCGTTTTCTTTATCGCCCGATTCTGTTAATGGGAAGGAAAAAATGAGGAACTAGTACAGGGAGAGGGTATGAAGGTAGTTGAAGAAGCAGTCAATCGCGGAGAAAAGACACTGAGCGAGTCCGATTCCAAGAAGGTTCTTTCGGCGTATTCCATCCCGGTCACCAGGGAGTATGTGGCGAAAAGCCTCGCAGAGGCGAAGAAATTCGCCCGGGAGATCGGATATCCGGTCGTGCTCAAGGGGTCTTCCAGCACATTGACACACAAGACCGAGCTCAACATGATCGAGCTCGACATCAAGGACGAGAACGCCCTGGAAGTCGCATATAAGGCGCTGGAAGAGAGGGGGCAGGGAAAACTCGACGGCATCCTTGTCCAGCAGATGATCAAGGGAGAGCGTGAGTTCGTCGCAGGCCTGATCCGCGATCCTCAGTTCGGCCCGTGCGTCATGTTCGGGCTCGGCGGAATCTTCACCGAGGTTCTCAAGGACGTGACCTTCCGTGTCGCTCCCCTGGAGAAGCGGGATGCGCTGGAGATGATGGACGAGATCAGGTCGAAAAAGCTCCTTGACGCCTTCCGGGGGAAGCCGGCCGTGAACCGCGAGGTTCTGGCGGAGACGCTCATCAATCTCGGCAAGATCGGCCTTGAGAACGAAGAGATCGCCGAGATCGACATCAACCCCATCAAGATCAAGGACGATATGCCCATCGCAGTTGACGCGCTCGTGGTGCTTAGGGACAACAAGAAGCCGCAGTAGGAGTTTCATGGTTCCATTCCGACGCGGTGCGCTCTTCATGGCTCCCATGGTGGATCTGAGCCATGTGGCATACCGCCAGCTCATACGGTCTTTCGGCGGCTGTGACCTCTTCTATTCCGAGATGCTCAACTCCAGGATCGTGCCGAACGAAAAGCCCGGGACATCCATCTATCTCAGGTGGGCTTCCCTCGACGACCTCGTCTTCCAGATCCTCGGCAGCGATCCGGAAAAGATGGCCCGAGCCGCAGCCAAGCTCGAAGGCTACAGGCCGAAGGGCATCGACGTCAATATGGGGTGCTGGCTGCACAAGGTGATGGAGCACGGCTGGGGGGCTGCACTCATGAAGGATGTAAACCGCTCACGCGAGGTGCTCTTAGCAGTCCGCCGTGCGGTGCCCGGACGGCCCGTTTCCGCGAAGATCCGCATCGGCCACAGTCTCGACAAGCAGTTTCTGCTGGACTTCGCCGCCATGATCGAAGGATGCGGCGCTGATTTTCTCGTGCTCCACGCCAGGACCGTTTCCGACGGCATGAACCGGAAGGCCAGGTGGGAGTATATCGCAGCGGTCAAGGACAGCGTATCGATTCCGGTAGTAGGAAACGGCGATGTCGCCTGCGCGGAAGACGCCCTGGCCATGTTGAGGCAGACTGGATGCGACGGGGTGATGATCGGCAGGCAGGCCGTGATCCAGCCCTGGATATTCAGGGATATCAGGGCGCTGGCCAGCGGCGGTGATATTCCCGACCCTCCCGATCTCGAACGGGTGATGCTGGATCTCCTCGATCTGCTCGTACGCCATTTTCCGCCCGATGTGGCTTTGAAAAGGTTCAAGACCGCCGTCACCTGGATGGGCAAAAATCTCATCTTCGGCCATCATCTCTCCCGAGAGACCGGCAGGGCGAAAGACATCACTCAGGTGCGGCAGGTAATCACAGACAACTTCAAAAAGGGAATATACTAGAAGTCGGATACGAGGGGTCAGGTCTCAACATGTGACATCTTGTCACATGTTGAGACCTGACCCCTCGCCTTTGACCCCCTCGCCCTTGTTGAGACCTGGTCATCCCTGGCCTCTGCCTCTGTCGGACACTGTTGATTCGCCTTGCACTTTTCCTCGGGAGCCGGTATTACTGGGATGAAAAGGTCAAGCCTGCTTGAGGACCGAATCTGAATATTCCCGATGTTCGCGGCAAGGAGGAGGAAAATGAAACAATTGGACCTCATGAAGGAGTTGCACGTATCTTCAGGCAAAAAGATCGTCATGCTCGTTTTCGACGGGCTCGGCGGGCTTCCCGGCCCCGGAGGCAAGACCGAGCTGCAGACCGCCCGCACTCCAAACCTGGACAAGCTCTGCAAAGATTCGATCGTAGGCCTCTCCACCCCCATCTCACCCGGTATCACCCCCGGAAGCGGGCCCGGACATCTGGGTCTTTTCGGATATGACCCTCTTGAGTATCAGATCGGCAGAGGAGTTCTGGAGGCGCTGGGAATCGGTCTCGTGCTCAGGCCCACCTGCCTCGCCGCCCGGGGCAACTTCTGCACCATCGACCCGGCCACGGGTGTGATCACCGATCGCAGAGCCGGGCGCATCCCGACGGAGAAATGCGCCGAGCTGGTGGACAAACTCTCTTCCATCAATATCGAGGGGGTGGACATCACTATCCGCCCGGTGAAAGACTACCGGTTCGCTCTGATCCTCGATGCTGAAGGCCTCGAAGAAGGCCTCACCGAGACCGACCCCCTGCGCACGGGGGAAAAGCCGCTTCCTGTGGAGGCCCTCAATCCCGCAGCGAAAAAGAGCGCGGACTATCTCAACCGGTGGCTTGCCGAGGCGTTCGAGATTCTCAAGGACGAGCGGCCTGCCAACGCCTGCACGCTCAGGGGCATCGCCAAGGATCCGGGCATGCCATCTTACGCCGAGGTGTACGGCCTGAAGTCCTGCGCCATCGCCACCTATCCCATGTACAAGGGGCTCTCCCGCCTCGTGGGCATGGACGTGCTCGACGCCGGCGACACCACCGCCACTGAGATTGCGACATTGAAGAGCAACTGGGACAGGTACGATTTTTTCTTCTTCCATATCAAGAAGACCGACTCCGCAGGTGAAGACGGGAACTTCGACGCCAAGGTGAAGGTCATCGAGGAGGTCGACGCGGTCATCCCCGAGATCTTGTCGCTCAAGCCCGATGTGCTCGTCATCACAGGCGACCATTCCACACCCGCGGCGCTCAAGTCGCATTCCTGGCATGAGCTGCCCATCCTTCTCTATGCAAAGAACATCCGCATAGACCCGGTGGAGGCCTTCGACGAGATATCGTGCATGCAGGGCGGCCTGGGACACATCAGGCACGTGGATATCATGCCCCTTGCCATGGCCCATGCGGACAGGCTCAACAAGTATGGGGCATAGGGCACGGAAGAAGAAGGTGAAGATAGGGATCATTTCCGATTCCCACGACGATATCCCCGCAACGCAGCAGGCGATCAGGATCATGAAGGAGCACGGCTGCGGGTTTCTCATCCACGCAGGGGATCTGTGTTCTCCGTTCATCGCCCGCATCATCAGGGAATCGGGGCTGCAGCACGCGGCGGTATTCGGCAACAACGACGGCGACAGGATCGCGCTCTCCCGGATTATCGACATCACTGCAGCGCCCCGGCGCATCGAAGTGGACGGCAGGATCGTGGCGATCTTTCACGAGCCCTTGATGAACGACTGCATCGATCCTTCCCGTGTGAACGTGCTGATCTACGGGCATACCCACATACAGGAGACGGCGCGCAGGCAGAACATGGTCATCGTGAATCCGGGAGCGCTCTCCGGGATCCTGGTGGACAGAAAGACCTGCGCTTTCTATGATACGAAGACAGGAGAGGTGGAAAGCGTTGAAATCTGAAAGACAGAGAGTAGCCATTCTTTTCGGAGGAGTGTCCGCCGAGCACGACGTGTCGGTGGTGTCCGCCCGATCGATCTCCCGCAGCATTGACAGGGAAAGGTTCGATCCCGTGCCGGTGGCGATCGACAAAAACGGGCGATGGCATCTGGGCGAGGGGGCCTTTGATCTTCTGGAAACAGGGGAGCGCCATGATGTTGAGCGGGTGATCCTTTCCACGGACGGTGAACGAAAAGGTTTTCTGTCGCTGGAAGCGGGCGGGCTCACGGAGGTCGACGTCATCTTTCCGGTCCTCCACGGCCCTCGGGGTGAAGACGGCACCATGCAGGGGCTGCTCGAGCTCTCCGGCATACCCTATGTGGGCTGCGACACCATGTCCAGCGCCATCGCCATGGACAAAGACATGACCAAACGGGTGCTCGCTCAGCGGGGCCTTCCCGTAGTCAAAGGGGTGAGCGTGACCAGATGGATGTGGGATACCGACAGATCCGAGGTACTCAAAGAGATCGGCGAGACGCTCAGGCTTCCGCTGTTCGTAAAGCCGGCCACCATGGGCTCCAGCATCGGGATCACCAGAGCGCAGACCCCGGATGAGATGATCCAGGGAGTCGATCTGGCTCTGTCCTACAGCACCAAGGCGGTCATCGAGGAGGTGGTGGAGAACCCTGTGGAGATCGAGGTATCCGTCCTGGGGAACAACGAGCCGAGGGCGTCCGTTCCGGGGCAGGTCATTCCGGGCAGTGTGTTCTATGATTTCGATGCCAAGTACGTGGACAATACATCCAAGCTCGTCATCCCCGCCGCCATCAGCAAGGCGCTTACGGATGACATTCAATTCGCCGCCGTGGAGGCCTTCGTTGCTATCGGCGGGTGCGGGATGGCGCGGGTGGACTTCCTCATCTCAGGCGGTGTTTACTATATCAACGAGATCAACACCATTCCTGGCTTCACGAGCATCTCCATGTATCCGAAGCTCTGGGAGGCAAGCGGGATCCCGTATACCGATCTTGTCACAGCGCTCATCGATCTCGCATTCAAGCGTTTTCAGGAGCAGAACGCCCTCACCAAAACCATCACTCTGGACAAAAAGCTCGGTTGCTGAAGCGCTCCTGAACATTCCATGGCGCATCCCGGCCCGGATCGATGGGCCTCCCCACTGGACCGGACCCCTTCCGGCTCATTTATCAGGGGGATTCGGACTCAAGAGTGGGAAGCGGTTCGCCTGGGTACTCCGTTGTATGCTGCACCTCGTCCTCGCTCGACGGGGTGAACAGGGCCAGGAGGAACCCCAGGCCCAGACCGATCCCTGCACCGATCAGTATCGGCCCGGCGTCTGAGCTGCTCGCGAAGGCGGCGACCATGGTGCCCACCAGTATACCGACGCTCGCACCCAGGAGAGAGGTCGTTACCAGGGAGCCCGCTTTCGTGTGCTCGGGCGATGCGAGCGACGCGCAGGGATATCCGATCAGCGTGAGCATGACACAGAGCGAAACGATAACCTTCTTCATCCGAAGCCTCCTGCCTTATACAGGCGATCGTCCCTTCGATGAAGTTCCTGCTGGCAAAAGTACCGGGATCTGTTTTTACGTCTACTGCTTTTCCGCTACTTCAGCGGGACCGTGACCTGCAGCCCGTAGAGCCTCTCTTTCCGCCCCGACGGGTCCACACTGGTGTAGAACACGGGCGAGATCTCATAAAACCCGAATGCGATCCCTCCGATAAGCCCCACGCTCGCTCCCTGGGCGATTCGCTCCAGGTGATCCCCGGGGTGATCCATGAAAGCGAGCGTCGCCGCCCCCACCAGAGCGCCGATGCCCGCGCCCAGCAGTGAATCCCAGAGCACCACTTCGAGAGAAGACTGGGCGTGGGATGTGCCGGGAAGGACAAACAGGGACAGCGCGAGGGCCATGGACACGAATGCTTTTCTCATAGCAACTCCTTTAGTCTGAGAGAAATACCTGTAGCCAGGCCCTGGGGGTGGAGATCGAAGCACCTGAAGCACGACTCCGAAGGGCCTGACGGAGGGAATCCCCTCACCCCCATGGGGATGAGATCCACGGCGATGGAACAGGTCGCCGCAACAAATGCGATCTGCGCGGCGAGCCCGGATGTCAGGAGATGATCTTCGGCCACGAAGACCGGCCCCCTCGCAGCAGCTTCGCGGATCTCGGCGGGGTCGATGGCGAACGGACACGATACGCCCACGACCTCGACAGAGAGACCTTCCTTCTGCAGCAGCTCCCAGGCCGTCACAGCGGACGCGCTCATGGCGCCGAGCGAAAACAGGGTTGCCTGCGAGCCGGGCCTGAGGTGATGGGCCGCTCCGTAAACGAACTCCCTGCCGGCGAAATACTCGCGGCCGTCGAGATCGGTGAGGACCGGAGTTTTGGACCTCCCGACCCCGATCATGACATTTCCCGGGCTGCTCAACGCCCACCTGGCGGCCAGATCGGTCTCGTTGGGGTCGACAGGGATGACGACTGAAAGGCCTTCAAGGTTTCGCAGCAACCCCAGGTAGTCGATGCACTGATGGGTCTTGCCGTCCTCGCCCACATCAAGGCCCAGATGGGTGCAGAAAAGCTTGAGATGCGACTTGTTGATGGCGTTGAGCCGCTGCTGATTATAGGTTTCGTCAACGCCGAAGATGCCGAAGTCGGCGAACACGCTCACCACCCCCTGCGTGGAGGCCGCGCCGGCCATAGCCGCGGTATGGTGCTCCGCGATCCCGGCCTGGAAGAAGTTCTGGGGAAACTCCCTGGCAAAGGCCTCGGTCTTCACCGAGCCGGCCAGATCGCAGTCGAAGACGGCGAACGGCACGTCGGGGTTCTTCTTGGCAGTATCCAGCAGGGCGAAGCCCAGGGCCGAACGGTTGTCCGTTGATATGGTCTTCTCGTAGAGGCGCTGCCCGCCTTGTGAGAGGGCCGGAAACGGCCAGGGGACGTCTTTGTTGCGGATCTTCTCCTCAATGGGCTCTTTGCGAAGCTGCTCCAGCTCTGCCAGGGGCCATTCGAGGTCCAGCTCCGGCAGCGCCTTTTCCATCTCGGCCTTGTTCAGGGGCCTGCCGTGATACTCGGCCCTGTTCTCCATGAAGCTCACACCCTTTCCCATGACGGTCCGGGCGATGATCACATAGGGGTTCCGCCTGTCCTCTGTCGCCTGCCTGACGGCGTCATAGAGCGCACGGAAGTCGTGGCCGTCGGTCTCGATCACGCGGAAGCCGCCTGCCTCGTACTCGGCACGGAAGTCCTGGGGCATGACCGCTCTCCGGTCCCCGGAGATCTGCAGATCGTTGTTGTCGATGATGACCGTGATATTGGTGAGCCCGTATTTGGCTATGAACCTCCTTGCCTCGCTGATCTGCCCTTTCTGCTGCTCGCCGTCGCCCATGACGGTGAAGCAGTTCATGTCATGGCCCTTCACGCGCGCCGCAACCGCATATCCGCACGCCACCGAAAGCCCCTGTCCGAGATTGCCGGTGCCCCACGGCACACCCGGCACCGTGATCTCCACATGCCCCTCGAAGATGCTCCCGACCCGCCGGAATCCCTTGATCACGTCTTTCGGAGGAAAGAGCCCTCTGCGCGCCAGGGACGAGTAGACGGCGGGAGAGGTATGTCCGTGGGAAATCACAACCTTATCCGTGTCCATAGTAATAATGTGGTAAAGGAGCGTGTAAATATCAATGGACGACATGGATCCGCCCGGATGGCCGGAAGCGGCCAGATGGGTCATGGCGACGATGTCCGCCCGGGACCTGCGGGCCTTGGCCTGAAGATCCCGGATCATCTCCGGTGACAATTCTTTCATTGAGCTTTTCTCCTTCTATCTCTCTTTTTCTTCGAAACGCTCTGCAGCAACGAGGCGATAATCACCTCTGACGGGTCAAGGGCGGGCAGGCCGGCGTAATGACCGAGCTGCATTCTGCAGGCGCCGCAGTCGCTGACCAGAGAGTCGGCGTCGACGGCCCTGACGGCCGATGCGGCGATGGCTCCGAGCGACTCGGAAGTCTTCTGGTTCTTCTTCTTGAAGCCGTAGCTGCCGGCAAGCCCGCAGCAGTTGTCGTCGAGGATGGTGACCTTGAGCCCCGGTATCTTCTCGAAAATCCCGGCGGCGGGGTATCCGATCCCCAGAGCCCTCAGGTGGCAGGGAACATGGTACGCGACATGCCTGTCCACCTCGCCGAAATCGACCTGGACCGCGCCTTCCTCGATGAGGTCGAGTATGAGCTCGTGCACGTTGTAGGTGTTCTCGGCGATTTTCTTTCCCTCCGGGACTTGGAGAATTTCCGGGTAGTCGTGCGTCAGAGTGAGCCCGCAGGAGGTGCACGCATACACGACGATGTATCCCCTGTCGATGTAATTCACCAGCATCCGGGCGTTTTTGCGCGCGAATTTCCCGGCCATGGTGATGTCCCCGTTGCCCAGGGCGGGAAGCCCGCAGCAGGTCTGCCGGGGAATGATCACCCGGCATCCGAGCCCCGCCAGCAGATCCCGGATGCCTCTGCCGATATCGGGCCGGTTGAAGCCGAGGTAGCACCCGTGGAAGAACACCACCTTTCTCGGCGCCCTGAATCTGCCCCTGCGTCTCCTTCCTCTGGCCAGGCTGAAGAATCGGTATTCGGGAAGCGGCACTCCGGTTGAGATTCCCAGGATGCCCATGATCTTTTTTGAGACGCCGGAGGAGGCGACTGCATTGGTGAGGGGAGACACGAGCGACCCCAGCTGTCCCAGATGGTAGGTGTTGGCAAAGAGGTGAGCCGAAAACGGGCTCATGTGCTCGCGTGAGTATTTGAGCTGCGCCTTGAGGATGATCTCGGCCACGTTCACCCCATAGGGGCAGGAAACCTGGCAACGTTTGCACTGGCAGCAGAGCTTCACCCAGTCGTCCACCGAGCGCTCGCCGTCCATACGGAACCTCTGTGCGTCCGGTCCGGACTGCTTGGGTCCCGGAAACGCCGGGTTTACCTTGAACACCGGGCAGTTCTCAACGCACAGGGTGCAGCGCACACAGTGTTCGAACGTGGTCACGAGAGCTCCTCCGCGCATCTGCCGGCTGCGGCTGTGCCGGTTGCCACGGCGAGCCCGTGGCCGCACTGGTTGCGCATGATCTCGCATCCGGCCAGGATGCTCCCGCATACGAAGAGGTTTTCGAACCGGCAGTCTTCGGGTCTGAAAGTCCTGTCCACCCGGATACCGGAGCGCTCGATCGCGTGACCGTCCGAGAAAAAGTCGGTGTTGAACCAGTCCTTCCTTTCGCCCGGGACAAACACGGGCAGGCCGAACACGGTCTCCCGCACACAGTCCCTGCTGGCGAAGAGCCCTCCGCTCACGAACGATCCAGTGGCCAGTATGAACGCCCTTCCCTGGACGCGCGCCGATCTTCCCGTAGTGGCCAGCGTCACGGCCTCGATGCGCTTTCCCTGGGATTCAACGCTGGCGACGCCTTTTCCCCAGTACAGATGAGCGCCTCTGTTCTGCAAGACGCGCTTCAACGCCCTGAAGAGTCTCAGACCCGGGATCGAAGGCGGCAGGGTGGGAATCTCGAAGACTTTTTTCCCAATGGCCCGCGAGACCTTCTCCAGCACGCCGGCCGGATCGTTCATGCCGAGCACCGCGGGAATCGCGACTCTGTCGTGGGGAATTTCCAGGCGCTTGAGCCAGTCGATGAACGAATCCACGAACGCCGCCCGGTCGAACAGGGCCGCGATGCCGAGTGTTGTGGCCACGCCGGCGTCGTACACGGAAAAGGCAGAATTCCTGAACCGCGAGGTGATGTAGCTCGGGTAGAAGTCCTTGAGACCCTTGAAGGAGATCACCTGAAGGTGCTCGCTGCCGGGTACGTCGGCATCGGCCATGGTCTTCGGCACGAGGCAGGTGGTTTTCTGATTTCCGATCGGGGTGAGGATCCGCCTGTTTTTCCGGGGGCTTCCCTCATAGGGGAGCCCGGCCTCGTCCATGACGGTGAGAAAGTATGACAACGCATCCGCCACGCCCTTCCTGCCCACCAGGGAGTACGGGTGCTCTGGCGGCAAACCCCTGATGCCGTCCAGGGGGGAGTCGGTGCGGGAAAACACGTCGATACAGCCCGTGGACAGGCAGCATGCCGGGTCGCCCCGTGAGATCAGGGCGGTCTTGAATCCACGGGAATTGAGCTTCAGGCAGGCTATGATTCCGGACACGCCGCCGCCGACCACCACCGCATCGTATTCGTGCGTGCTCACTGCGCGTGCCCCATGTTCAGGATACCCAGATAGATACTCTCCACGAGCTGCTCCTCCCGCAGCTGGTCCCCCCACAGGGCGGGCCTGATGCCTCTGAAACGTCTTTGGAGAAACTCCTTGAGGATCTGGATGGACTCATCGGGGCTGAGCCTTCCGGTCTCCTGCATGATGCCCAGTGCCCGGTAGGTGCAGAACCCTCCCTGGCACGGCCCCATACCGAGCCTGGTTCGGTGCTGAATGTCTCCGATATACTGAATGCCGAGGCTGTTGATGGCGTTCTCCACCTGGTCCCTGCTCACGAGCTCACACTCGCAGACAATGTCGTTCATGTTCTTGAGTCGTTTGGAGAGCGGGTAGCCGCTCAGCTCGTCCTGACCGTCCAGAGGCGTCTCCGCGGTCTTGCAGCGGGTTTTGATACCGAACTCGGCCATGACCGCATCCACCGTCTTCTCCGCCATGAGCCGGTAGGTGCTCAGCTTGCCGCCAAGGATGCTGAACATGCCGTTCTTGTGGTCGATGATGCGAAAGCCCCGGGAAATGCTCCTGCTGTCGGATGCCTCGGCCTTGAGCAGCGGCCGAACACCGGTGTAGGCCCGGATCAGGCGCGTGGAGCCGAACGCCGGGATCATCTGCTCCGCCTGGGTCGCCACGAGGTCCACCTCCCGGGGATCCACCTCGGCCGCATCCGGGTCGTCCACGACGATGGAGGTCGTTCCCGCCAGGCACACGGCCTCGTTGGGCACGATGATATCCCCGTCGGATGGCGGCCTGAGCCGGTTGATCACCATGTTGGTGAGCCGGTGATTGGATACGATGAGGCTTCCCTTTGACAGGGTCATGGGCGCTTCGCTCCCGCTCATGCGGGCAAGGGTGTCTCCCCACGCACCGGTGGCGTTGATGATGATCTTGGCCCGGATTTCCTTGATCTGGGAGGTGAAACGGTCGAGAACCTTGACGCCCGCGCACCTGCCTCGCTCCTTGATAATGTCGATCACCTTGTGGTGGGTCAGTATGCCGCCGCCTTTGTGGCGCGAAGTGAAGGCATTGAGCATGCACAGCCGGAAGGGGTCGATGGAGCAGTCCGGGACGACCACGGCTTCTTCGATGGCAGGGTTGAGCCCGGGCACCAGGTCAAGCGCCCGCGATGCGGAGAGCACCTCGGTGGAGATGCCCGCATCTTCGCAGTTCTTCAGAAACGTGTCGCGGTAGCGCTTGGAGTCGCCCGGAAGACGCACAAAGAGCCCGCCGGTGGTTTCCACGCATTTGCGGGCGATCATGCGCAGGATGGCGTTTTCACTGATGCACTCCTTCGCTGCCTCAGGGTCGGTAACCGCGTAGCGCGCGCCGCTGTGGAGCAGGCCGTGGCAGGCTCCTGTGGCGCCGTTCGCGAAATCCCCTTTCTCCACCAGATAATGGCGGACTCCCCTGAGCGCGAGGTCGCGCGCAATGCCACAGCCGGTAGCACCGCCCCCGATGATGACAACGTCCGTTTTGATCATGACTCCGTTTTCCCTGTGGAATGGATCGTAAGAAAACCGTGACCACCATATACAAGCTTCCCTGCACGGTCAAGTCATTGTATTGCCGGGCGTTGATGGGCCGGAGACGGAGAAATACAAAAGGCTCATCCGCGCTTGAGGTGCTCCGGGCCGGTCCGCCAGCACGGAGCCGGTCACATCGGGCAGCCCTGCTCTTTGAGCAGAGTGAGCACCGCCTCGTTCCATCCCGCAGGCCCTATCCCCGCAGGCATGATCACCCGCTGGGAAGGGGATGGATGGTACTCCATCCATGTGCCGTCCTGCCTGCGCATGACCACGGCGACATCCGCACAGCGCAACATATCGATGTCGTTCGGGCCGTCGCCCAGCGCTATTGTCTTCCATACTGCCCCTCCCGATGTCCTGCGGTAGAGGTCGATCACCAGGCGGACCGCGGCGCCCTTGTCGGTTCGCCCCAGCGCATGGAAGAGCCGACCGCCTTCCAGGCAGTTCATCCCCGATTCGTCAAGCTTCGACTTCAGGCACTCGAGCTTGGACTCGGTGCCGCGGAACATGAACGGCTCGGAAAACTCCCGGTTCTTCGCCAGGCTGGCGGACGCGGTGTCGAGACCGGTGAGCCTCGCCACTTCGCGTACGGACATGTCGGAAAATCCCTTCACGTTTGCCTTGCATTGCGACTGCGCCTCACGGAGAGCGGAGAGGACTTCGTCATACCGGCAGCCGAGAATGATCGCGCGGTATCCGGCTCTCAGCTCGGCCTGGATGCCGGGCGGCACCGGGCTCTGTCTGTCCAGATAGACGGCGCTCCCGTTTTCCGTGATAAAAAGTTTCGAAAGGGGCGGCAACTCGGCGAGCAGAGGCTCGATCTCGGCCCTGGTCTTGCTTGAAACGATCACCAGCGGTATCCCGCACTCCTGAAGCCGTTTCAGAGCAGGCATCGCCGCCTCGAACGAGTAGGTGGAATAGTCCAGGAGCGTTCCGTCCAGGTCGGTGAAAATGATGGTTTTGATCCGATTATTCATGTCGGCGCTTCTCCTGAGAGGGCTCCCCTTATTGAATATAAAAAATATGCAGTCTTGATTATACAGGATAAGACAAGAAATATCATCCACTTCCTTTTCTTTTCAGGAACGTTGAGAGCCGGTCGTCCGCCATGGCTTCAGGCCCGAAAATTTTTTATCAAGGCTTTTTTTCCGATAAGCTGTTGATATCAGAAAACTCGTCCTGAACAAGGGCGACAGTGGCTCGAAAAGGATTGCTGGCCGGGGCAAAGTATAATAATATCCTTGCGCACGTCACAAGATTTGTGTTGCGCGAGGAGCCGTCCGCGGGGCATTCAGGGGTTTTCAGCATGAAGAGAAGGTATCTTATCATCACCGTTGTTATTGCCGCTATAGCGGCAGCCGTGTTTTTTCGGCAAACATATCGGCAGGGCCCCGCTCAGGCGGAAGGTCCCCACGGGCGGGTGAGGGTTCCCGTGGCTGTAGAGGTGGCTCCGGTCGCGAGACAGGCGATCAACGAAATCGGGATCTACACCGGGACGCTCCTGCCCGAATCTCAGTTCACCGTGGCCCCCAAGGTCGCGGGCCGTCTGGAAAAGATCCTCGTGGACATTGGAGACGAGGTGCGTCGGGGGGAGCTCATCGCCCTGCTGGACGACGACGAGTTTGTGCAGCAGGTGGACCAGGCCAGGGCAGAGCTGGATGTAGCCCTGGCGAACATCGAAGAGAGCAGCAGTGAGCTCGGCCTGAGGCGGCGGGAATTCGAGCGGGCAAAGACTTTGCGTGAAAAAAAGATCATCTCCGAGTCCGAGCTCGATGCGGCCGAGGCACAGTACACGGCGGCCCTTGCCAAGCAGAAGGTCGCTCAGGCCCAGGCCGTCCAGAAAGAGGCGGTGCTGAAGGCGGCCCAGGTGCGATTGGACTACACGCGCATCCGGGCCTCATGGGAAGACGGCAGCCGGTCCAGGGTGGTGGGCGAGCGGTATGTAGACGAGGGAGCCATGCTCGCAGCCAACGACTCTATTGTCTCGGTCGTCGGCATCGACACCTTGAAGGCCGTGATTCACGTGATCGAGCGAGATTATCCGCGGATCAGGGCCGGACAGGAAGCGATCATAACGACCGATGCTCACCCAGGACAGACCTTCTCAGGCACAATCGCGCGTGTGGCGCCTGTACTGAAGGAGGCGGCACGCCAGGCGCGGGTGGAGATCACTGTGGACAACCCGGGCAAGGCTCTGACCCCGGGCATGTTCGTGCGGGTGCAGATACGGTTCGACCGGCGCGAGAACGCCCGGGTGGTGCCCGTGAAGGCCCTGGTCAGAAACAACGGGACCAGGAGCGTCTTCCTGGCGGACATGGAACACTCGAGGGCCAGGCTGGTTCCGGTTGAGATCGGCATCATCGAGGAGGATATGGCCGAGGTGGTGTCGCCCGAGATTGCAGGGTTTGTGGTGACCGTGGGGCATCACCTCCTGGAAGACGGCTCTCAGATCATCCTGCCGGAGGCGATGCCGCAGAGAAAGACCGGCGACGATCCGGAGGGGCGGGCGCCGGAAGATGAAAGCAGCAGGCCCTGAGAAGGTGAGCACAGCGTGAATCTCTCCCGTTTCGCTGTACATCGGCCCGTTTTCACCATCATGGTGATCCTCATCGTCATCATCTTGGGGTCAGTGTCCCTGCTGAGGCTGCCCATCGACCTGATGCCCGACGTCGCCTACCCCACACTCACCGTCCGCACTACCTATCAGGATGCGAATCCCGAAGAGATCGAGGAGCTCGTCACGCGCCCCATCGAAGAAGCCATGAGCGCGGTGCCCGGCGTTGAGAGCGTCTTTTCCTATTCTTCCGAAGGCACCAGCGACGTCCGGGTGTCCTTTTCCTGGGGCACCGACCTGGACACAGCCTCCAATGATGTGCGCGACCGTCTCGACCGGGTGCTTTCACGGCTGCCCGAGGATGCCGACCGGCCCATCCTGCTCAAGTTCGACGTGGCCAACTTCCCCATCATCGTCTTCGGCGCATCGGGCAGTATGAACCCCCTGGAGCTGCGGAGGATCATCGACGACCAGATCAAGTACCGTATCGAGCGGGTGCCGGGCGTTGCCTCTCTGGACGTGTGGGGGGGCTATGAGCGGGAGATCCAGGTGAATCTCGACGCCGCGAAGATCAGGGCCTTGGGCCTGCCGCTCGACCAGGTCCTATCCCGCATACGCGAGGGCAATGTGACCTTGCCTGCAGGATCGCTTGACCGGGGGGACTTCCAGGTCACCGTGCGCACCCTTGGGGAATATACCAGCCTCGAGCAGCTTGCCGCCACTGTGGTTGCCGTGCGGGAAGGCGCACCCATCAGGCTCAGCGACATCGCCCGGGTGGATGATACCTGGAAGAAGATCACCCGCGTCATCCGGGTGAATGGGAACCCCGGTGTCCGCGTCGGAGTGCGCAAGCAGTCGGGCACCAATACCGTGGAGGTGGCCCGCCAGGTGCTGCGCGAGGTGGAAATGATCAACCGTGACATCCCGCAGATCAGCCTCACTCCCATCATCGACACGTCCGACTACATTCACAACTCCATCACCAACGTGGGCTCCATGGCACTCTATGGAGGGCTGCTCGCCGTGCTGGTGCTGCTCTTCTTCCTCCGCAGCATTGTCAGCACGCTCATTATCGCGGCTGCCATACCCATCTCTATCATCGCCACCTTCGGCCTCATGTATTTCGGAGGCCTGACGCTCAATATTATGACTCTGGGAGGTCTGGCGCTCGGCATCGGCATGCTGGTGGACAATGCGATCGTGGTCCTGGAAAATATCTACCGTCACCGGGAGGCCGGGGAAGAAGCCGAGGATGCCACGCTCAAGGGCACCGGCGAGATAACAGCCGCCATCGTCGCCAGCACCATGACGACACTCGCGGTCTTTCTCCCCCTGGTTTTTATCCGCGGCATGTCCGGGGTGATGTTCAAGCAGCTTGCCATGGTGGTCAGTTTTTCCCTTCTGTGCGCCCTGGCCGCAGCGCTGACCTTTGTCCCCCTGCTGACCTCCCGGATGTTCCGTACGGGGTCTGCCGGATCAGGCCCGTCGCTGTTCGCCGGGATCTATAACTCCAGCGCAGCGTTTTTCACGAGGCTGGAAGAAGGTTACAAGCGCCTGCTGCACTATGCCCTGGGCCATCCCGGAACAGTGATCGCCGGGGCATGCATAGTGACGGCGGGGAGCCTGGCCCTGATCCCACTGGTTGGCGTGGAATTCATGCCTTCCACCGATGAGGGCGAGGTGAGGATAAACGCCGAGATGGAGGTGGGCACGAGGGTCGATGTTCTGGCCGAAAGGTTCAAGGTCATCGAGGATATGGTAAGGAAAGAAGTGCCTGAGATGAAGAGCTATGTCGCCTCAATCGGCGGGTCCGGCGGCAGGTCACAGGGATCGCATGCGGGAGAGATGCGGATCGCCCTCAAGCCCAAATCCGAGCGCAACAGCTCCAGCGAGGAGATCGCCGACGACCTTCGCGAAAAGCTCAGCGCCGTCCCGGGGGTCACGATACGGACCCGCGCAGGGCAGGGATTGTTCCTCATGCGGATGTTCAGCGGCGAAGGCACGGAAAAGGTGCAGCTCGAGATCAGGGGATATGACCTTCAGGCAGCGGATGCTCTCGCGCAACGGGTGAAAGAGGCGGTGGAACATGTCCGGGGCGTCACCGACGTGCAGCTCAGCAGAGAATCGGGCAGCCCCGAGGAGCTGATCTTCGTCGACCGACTCAAGGCGGCGGACATGCACCTGACGGTCTCACGGATCGCCGATACGCTTCAGACAGCCCTGGCCGGGACCACGGCAGGCAGGTACCGGGAGCGCGGCGATGAAATCGACATCCGCGTAAAGGTGGATAATGCCGAAAAGCTGGACCTCCGCGATATCTTGGACCTGCCCGTGACAGGCTCCGAAGGCACGGCGGTGGTGCTCAGGAACGTGGTGGACATTCAGCCAAGGACAAGCCCGGTGCGCATCGAACGCAAGGATCAGGAACGGATCGTTACCGTCTCGGCGAACATCAGCGGCCGGGACATGGGCTCAGTGATCGACGACATCCGGGAGAGGCTCCATGAGGTGGCGGTTCCGGCCGATTTCGGCATTGTGTTCGGCGGCGATTACGAAGAGCAGGAGAAGGCGTTCCGCGAGCTGTTGCTGAGCCTCGTCCTGGCGGTGCTCCTCGTCTACATGGTCATGGCCTCGCTTTACGAGTCCATGCGGTATCCTCTCGTAGTCATGTTCTCCGTGCCCTTTGCCTCTGTCGGGATCATCATCATGCTTTTCATCACCGGAACCACCTTCAATGTGCAGACCTACATCGGCTGCATCATGCTCGGAGGCATTGTGGTAAACAATGCCATCCTGCTGGTGGACCACATCAACCTGCTGCGGAGACGCGACGGCATGGCTCTGAGGGACGCCATCGAAGAGGCGGGACGCAGAAGGCTGCGCCCCATCCTCATGACCGCCACGACCACCGTCCTGGCCATGGTGCCACTCGCCATCGGCATGGGCGAGGGCGGCGAGGTGCAGGCGCCCCTGGCCCGCACCGTCATCGGCGGGCTCATCAGCTCCACGCTCATTACTCTGGTGATCATCCCAGTCGTGTATCTGCTCTTCGATACCTATCTGCTGCGCGCAAAGGGCAGAGAGAATCCGGTCAGTGAGGGCAGGCCATGACGCCGGCGAAGCGCCTGAAGAAGAGGAGAGCCCTCACGCCCGGAGTTCCGGCCCTGGCCGCCGCAGTGTGTCTTTTCATTGCATCCTGCGCATCCCCGGGCCCTCACTCGACTGCGGAGGCCCTGCCGTCCGCTCCCTTACAGCAGATCGATCCGACTCCGTCCGGGGGGAGTGAGACGGCCGATCCCCCAGGCGGCCCGCTTGAAATCACGGTGGAGAAGGCGATCGTCATCGCCCTTCAGAACAACCTGGCGCTGAAGGTGGAATCCTTCAACCCCGCCATTGTACAGACTGCCGAGGAAGAAGCTCGGGCGGCCTTCGATCCGTCTTTCAGCGCAATATACGCACGGTCGCGGGAGAAGATAGAAAGCGATTCCCCTCTCATCGAAGACGGAAAGGCAAAAGAGGCTCTGGGCAGCCTGGGTATTTCCGGGCGCCTGCCCACAGGTACGGACATCGATATCAGTCTGAGCGCGAGACGGACCTGGTCCGAGCTGTACAGCGACGACCTGCACGAGTCGCGGGTGGGCCTGAGCGTCACGCAGGCGCTGCTCAGGGGCGCGGGCCTGGGGTACAATCTTGCGCAGCTTCGCCAGGCGCGCCTGGATACGGCTGTGTCCCGCTACGAACTGCGGGGTTTCACCGAGGCCCTGGTCGCCCTGGTGGAAGAAACCTATTGGGACTATGCCCTCATGCAGCGGCAGATCGAGATATACCTCGAGTCGCTCAGGCTGGCGCAGCAGCAGAAAAACGAGGTCGAAGAAATGATCCGCATCGGCTACCTCGCCGAGTCCGAACTCGCCGCGGCCGAGGCGGAGATAGCGCTTCGTCGTGAAGGCCTGATCAATGCCCGCAGCAGCATGGAGAAGACGAGGCTGAGGCTCCTGAGTCTGCTCAACCCCCCGGATGAGAGTCTGTGGGATCGGAGAGTAAAGCTGCTCAGGCAGCCAGCCATGCCCGAGGCGACCCTGGACGATGTGCACGCCCATGTGGAGGTCGCCCTGAAAATGCGTTCGGATCTCAACCAGGCCAGGCTGCAGGTACAGAGCGGAGACCTTCAGATCGTGCGTACGAAAAACGGCCTGCTTCCCCGCATGGATCTTTTCATCACCCTGGGAAAGACCGGATATGCAGACTCGTTCGGACGCTCATGGAAGGACCTGGATGGAGATTCCTATGATGCGGGGGCAGGGCTGTCTCTGGCCCTGCCGCTGATGAACAGGCAGGCCCGGGCGGAGCACCGCCGGGCTCTGATCGCCCGTGATCAGGCGGAAGAGGCCCTTCGGAACATTGCCCAGCTCGTGCAGGTCGATGTCCGGTCCGCCTACATCGAGGTGACTCGCGCACATGAGCAGGTGGCGGCCACCGCGGCCACCAGGGTCCTGCAGGAAGAGAAGGCCCGCATCGAGCATGAGAAATTCCGGGTGGGAAAATCCACCAGCCTCCTGGTGGCCCAGGCGCAGCGCGATCTTCTTTCCAGCAGAATCTCCGAAATCCAGGCCGTTACGAATTACCTGAAGGCCCTGATCGATCTCTACCGGCTCGAAGGGTCTCTGCTGGAGCGCCGCGGCGTCGCCGTCGACGGAACCGGCGGCGGGCTCATGACCGGGGGGTCCCGATAAGTGCACGGCCTCTATTGGTTTTCTTGCGAGTTGCGGCCGTGAGGCAAGTATGGTAAGAGACTTCCACAGAAGGAGAAACACATATGATTGGCGGAATCGGCATGACAGAACTGATCGTAATCCTGGTGATCGTGCTCGTGATCTTCGGTGCGGGCAAGTTGCCGGAGGTGGGAAGTGCACTGGGAAAAGGCATCCGGAATTTCAAGTCGTCCGTGAGCGGCGACGCCTCGGATGACAAGGCCGTCAAGGGCGATATCGAAGACAAGAGCAACAAAGAGGCCTGAAAATATCCTTTTTTGGTATTTCCGGACTCTTCCCGTGAAACGCGCGCAAAAAACCGGGGTCAGAGAGTGCTTCTCGGCGGGGAACACTCTCTGACCCCGGTTTTTGCATTCTTTCATTATTCACCGAGCTTGTTGTCGTACTCGACGAGCACCCGGTAGAGCTCCCCGGGCGTTTCCGCCTTGATGAGCTTCTCCCTCAGGGACGGATTCTTGAGCAGCATGGATGCACGGGCCAGCGCCTTGAGATGGCCGCTCACCGAGTTGCTCGGCGCCGCAAGGAGAAAGAAGATGTGGCAGGGCTTCCCGTCCAGGGCATCGAACTTGAGCCCTTCCCTGCTCTTGCCGATGGATGCCACGATGGACTTGAGCCCTCCTATCTTGCCGTGGGGAATGGCGACACCTTCACCGATCCCGGTGGAGCCCAGTTTCTCGCGGTTCAGGAGCACACCCACCATCTCTTCGATGTTCACGCCGTAGTTCTCTGCGATGGGCCGCGAGAGCTCCGTCAGGATGTCCTTCTTGGTCATGGCCTGAATGTCGGCCAGGACACACTCGGGTTTGAGGATGTCGCTGATTTTCATATGAGCGGCTCTACGAGTCCGATATCTCCGTCCTGTCTTCGATAGATCAGGTTGATCTGCTTGGAATCGGTGTTTTGGAATATGATGAAGTCGTTCTTGGCCACATTGATCTGCAGGATCGCCTCTTCCACGCTCATGGGCTTGACGAAGTAATTCCTTTCATAGATCACTCGGGGAGAGGGCGCCTCCTCTCCGAGGGAAGCCGCCGCAGGCATGGCCGCTTTTGCCTGCCCTTTCTTGCCCTGAAGCTTTTCCTTGTGTTTCTTCACCTGACGCTCGAGCTTGTCCATCACCATGTCGATGGCGGAATACATGTCTTCGGTGATCTCCACCGCATTGATCACCACCCCGTCGGCGCTTACCGTGACATCAGCCTTGTGGCGCCTCTTTTCCACCGAAAGCACGATATGGACTTCCGTAGGCCTGTCGATATATTTATCCAGCTTCGAGAGTCTCTTCGAAGCATAATCTTTCAGCGCATCTGTGGAATCCATATTCTTGAATGTGATGTCAATCTGCATACGGGTATCCTCCTTTACGTGTAACAGATTTAATAGTGCTTCTTTCTCCGATTTGAAGGAACTATGCCCAGAAGCTCGCGATATTTCGCTACAGTCCGCCTGGCGATCTTGACGCCCTTGACCTTGAGCATCTGGGCGATGGCCTGGTCGCTCAATGGATGCTTGGGGTCTTCGGCCTTGATAATGTTCTCGATTTCGTTCTTGACGCTCTGGGAGGCCACGAAGCTTCCGTCACTGCGGGATATGCCGCTATTGAAAAAGTACTTGAGCTCGAAGGTTCCCTGAGGGGTGTGCACATACTTGTTGGACGTCACCCGGCTGATGGTTGATTCGTGCATGCCGACGTCGTCGGCCACGTCCCGGAGCACCAGAGGTTTCAAATGGCTGATACCGTGCTCCAGAAACTCGCGCTGAAACTTCACGATGCTCTCGGTCACCTTGCACAGAGTGCTCTGCCGCTGCTGGATGCTTTTCATGAGCCACTGCGCCGACTTGAAGCAGTCGGAGAGATAGTCTCTTGCTATCTTGCCCGTGCACGACGAGGTCATCATGCCCTGATACTGCTTGTTGAGCCTGAGCGCCGGGATGTCCTCCTCATTGAGTACTATCACGAACTCGCCGTCCATCTTTACGACATACACATCGGGCACGACGTACTGGGGCGGCTCGTCAGAGTAATCCCGCGCCGGCCTCGGCTCCATGTTCACGATGATCTCGGCGGCGCGCGAGACTTCATCCACGCTCACGCCGAGCTCGTGCGAGATCTTGTCGTAATTCTTTGTCTGGAGGTCTTCCAGGTGGTAATCGATGATGCTCCATACCACGGAGTTTTCCAGCCCCAGGGTCCTTGCCTGGATGTGCAGACAGTCTTTGAGATCTCTGGCCGCGATTCCCGTAGGGTCGAAGAGCTGCACCTTGGCGATGGCGGATACCACGACATCCTCGGGGCACCCGGTAGCCTCGCAGATCGCGGATGTGTCCATGGTCAGATATCCGTTATGATCGAGATTGCCGATGATGAAAACGCCCACCTCGCGCTCCTTGTCGGTGAAGTCGTTCATCCTGAGCTGCCAGAAGAGATGTTCGTACAGACCTTCGGGCCTGGTGGCGGACGCTTCGAGCGACGGTCGTTCGTCATCTTCATAATACGGCGTGTTGTCTCTGCCGTAGGTTTCGAGATAGGCGTCCCATTTCGATCTCAGGAGCTCCTGGCTTTCTTTCTGCAGCCGCTGGGAATCGGCGTCCCTGAACGTCGTGGTGTCTGCTTCGAGCAGCGGGTTGGACTGGAGCTCCTCGGTAATGTAGTCCTGGAGCTCGATCCGGGAGAGCTGGAGGAGCTTTATGGCCTGCTGCAGCTGCGGGGTCATGATGAGCTGCTGGGAAAGCTTGAGATGTTGTTTTAACTCCAGTGCCATGCCTGCTCCCCTCAGATAAGTGAGAAGTCCCTTCCCACATAGATCTGTTTGACCTGATCGTTCTCCACCACTTTCTCAGGTGTCCCTTCCTCTATTACCAGCCCCTGATGGATAATGTAAGCTCTGTCGCATATTTTCAGAGTTTCTTTCACATTATGATCTGTAATAATGACACCGATTCCCGTTTTTTTCAAGTTCACGATCATGTCCTGGATGTCTTTTACCGTAATGGGGTCGATGCCGGCGAAGGGCTCGTCCAGCAGCAGATACAGGGGCTTCAGGGCCATGGCCCGTGCGATCTCCACCCTGCGGCGCTCGCCTCCGGAGAGCGATACGCCCTTGTGCCTGCGCACATGCTCCAGCCCGAACATCGAGATGATGTCGTCGCGCTCCTGCCGCAACGCCTGCCGTTTGAGGCCTTTTGCCTGCAGAGGCACGGCGATGTTGTCCTCCACGCTCAGGCCTCTGAAGACCGAGGGCTCCTGGGGCAGATACCCGATGCCGTGGCGCGATCTGCCCGAGAGGTCCATGGAGGTGATATCGGTCTCTCCCAGCAGGATCCTGCCTTTGTCGGGGTGGATGAGCCCTACGATCATGTAGAAGGTCGTGGTCTTGCCCGCGCCATTGGGACCGAGCAGGCCGATGATCTCGCCCTGAACGCACTGGAGATCGAGGCCCTTGATGATATGGGCCTTGCCAAAGCTCTTTTCGAGTTTTTCCGCCTTGAGCCTCACTTCTCCCATTTCAGGATCCCCGATTCATTTTCGTTGTGTACCCTGATCTTTACCCGGCCGCCCCGGCCTTCTACGCTCTGGCGGTTCGTCTTCATGTCCACGGTCACCCGCTGGCCTGACAGGCGCTCTTCGCCTCTGGTGACGAGCACGTTGCCTGCGAGGTCGAGCGATTCTTCGTCGAGCCGGTACACGGCCCTGTCGCAGGTGGCTTCCTTGTCCTGCCAGCGGATGTTGACGTCTTTCTCGGCGATCAGGGTGTTCACCTTTTTGCTCGCATCGTCAAACTTGAGCGTCAGCATCTCGCACTGGACCACGATGTCTCTCTGAACGGCCTTCGCGTCTCCCGTGAAAACCGCCACTCCTTTCTGGGTATCCACGTCCAGGCGGTCCGACTCGATGTCGATCATACCGGAGGAGCTCTGTCCGTCCTCGGCATCCTGCGCCCGGGCCTGCGGGAGCAGTATCAGGCTAATTATTGAGAAGACCAGGAGATATTTTCGCATGCACGTCACCTGAAAGGAGAATACGGCTGAAATCGTCGAAAAACTCGCCCCTGCCCGCCATGATGGTGCCCTGGGTCCCTGTGACCGTGAGCGGCCTGTCCGTGGATGCCTCTTTTGTCCTGCGGTCCCACTTCAGCCCGTCGAGATCCGCCTTCCAGCCGTCCGCGGTGCGGACGGTCACCGGGCCGCTGATCTCCAGCAGGGACGCTCCGGTGTCGTACCGTGCGTGATCGCCCGTGAGCGTCAGGCCGTCGGACTGCTCGAGCCTAAACGCCTCCAGGACAACGATGTTTTCCTTGCTCTCGATCACGGAGTCGGCACGGACGACCAGGGTGGTGTCGGAGCCGGCCTTCTTCTCGTACATCACCACGCCCCCGGCGGCCCGGGAGGGGGGTTCGGGCGCCGATGCCTCAGTACCCTCGGTGTCAGTATTCTCCGGGCCTTCGTTTTTCGCCAGGGAAATGATACCAATGACCAGTGCAAGCACGATGAGCACGCCGAGCAGCTTAACCCACATAGCGCTCCATCGCCTTCTCGAAAAGCCCGAGGCGCTTCAGGATGATCTCCGCGGCTTCGCGGACGGCCCCATGACCGCCGGGCTGCGAGGTCACGATATCGGCGCGATCTCTGACCATGTCGGCCGCGTCGCCGGGCGCGATACTCATGCCGCACAGAGCCATAGCCGGAAGGTCCACCACGTCGTCACCCATGTACGCCATCTCTCCGGGCTCCACGCCCACCCGCCGCGCGAGTTCCAGGAGAGCGGCCTTTTTGTCCTTTGCCCCCTGCACCACGTGCTCGATCTGGAGGTCCTTCGCCCTGTGCTCGACCGCCTTCGAAATCCTCCCCGTGATGATGGCCACGCCGATACCGGCCCGCATGAGGAGTTTGATGCCGTGGCCGTCGCGCACATTGAAGGATTTGATCTCCCGGCCGTCCTCGGTGTAGTAGAGACGGCAGTCGGTGAGCACCCCGTCCGCGTCCAGGACAAGATATCTGATCGGGGCTCCGCTGCTCATACCACAATCCTCTGGATCTCGCAGACCTGCTTCAGAAGAGGCTCCAGCTCATTGAGGGGCAGCGAGTTGGGCCCGTCGCTCAGTGCATTGTCCGGGTCGTCGTGCACCTCCATGAACAGGGCATCCACGCCGAAGGCCACCCCCGCGCGGGCCAATGAAGGCACGAATTCCCGCATCCCGCCGGAGGAGTCCCCCCTGCCGCCGGGGAGCTGGAGACTGTGGGTCACGTCCAATACCACCGGCACCCCCAGGGACCGCATCAGGCCTAGATTTCTCAGGTCGCACACCAGGTTGTTGTATCCGAAGGAAGTTCCTCGCTCGGTGATCATCACCCTCCTGTTGCCGGTGCTCTCCACCTTTTTCACCGCATGGGCCATGTCCCAGGCCGCCATGTACTGCCCCTTCTTGATATTGACGGGCAGCCCGGTCTCGCCGGCGGCGAGGAGGATGTCGGTCTGCCGGCAGAGGAAGGCGGGAATCTGGATGATGTCCACCGCCGAGGCCGCGGCTCGGGCCTGAGAGGGCTCGTGAATGTCGGTTATGACAGGCACGCCCAGGTCTTTTCTTATCCCGGAGAGGATCTCCAGGCCTTTTTCCAGCCCCGGACCCCGGTAGGAGCTGATGGAAGAGCGGTTCGCCTTGTCAAAGGATGCCTTGAAGATCAGGGGAACCCCTGTACGGGACGCGATCTCCGCGATGGACTCGGCCATGAACCGCGCGTGCTCCCGCGACTCGATGACGCAGGGCCCTGCGATGAGCACGAGACCGTCTGAGCCGATGGTTATGTCTCTGACTGTGACCGGCGTCATCATCCCTCCCTGCCCGCGGACGAAGCGTCGTAAAACCGATGCGCCTCGAAGCGTCTGCCCCGGCAGGCGTTTCCTCGCAGGCCCCGGAGCAGCCCACTACTGTGCCGGGATGTTCTGATCCTGTCCCGATATGCATCCATGAACTGAAGAGTAGCCCATGGCACCGAGAGGTGTCAAGACGTATCAGACAAAAACCGTGCCAGGACAGGATCTTCTACGCTCTGTTTTTGTGAACCGGCCGTCATCGTCTCCGGGCGTGAAGGACGCTTTGTAATATTCGGATCTCTGGCGCCGCCGGTGTGGTCTCTCCATCGAAAAGAATCGGCAGGGCGGTTGTCTTGCATTGCCGGTCGTTTAATTATTTTATTTTTCGCTTCCGATAGGAATTATGGCTCCTGCGGCGGGCGGCCGGCGGCCGCGCCGAACCTGGGATGTCTTCGACGCCACATCATGTTTGCACGGTAAGAGCAGCACGGAATCACTACACAACACGAGAGGAGCAGCTATGAAATCCGGTTTGAAGGTCAAGTTCATGATTCCAATTTTGTCATTGGTCATCATCTGTCTCGGCATCGGCTCGATCATGATCTTCAACTCGTCCCGGTCGGCTCTTCAGCAGACCGTGAACGAGCAGCTCATGAACATCGCAGACTCAACGGGCCAGCTCATGGGCAGCTGGCTCGACAGCGCCAGGCTGAACGTCCAGCTGTGGGGAAGCGACTACGATGTCAAGTCCTTCCTGATGGACTCCGGAGGCAAGCCTGGTCTACAGGAAGCCGTCAACGCCCGGCTCAGGGAAATCAACACCCAGTATCCCTATTTCGAGCTCATCAATGTCGTGAATACCCGGGGAGATGTCGTTGCATCGTCTGACCCCTCGGTGATCGGGAATTACTCGGTGACCGACCGGCCCTACTTTCAGGATTCGCTCACCGGCAAAGTCACCCTGACAGACGCCATGCAGAGCAAATCGACGGGAGAACCCGTATTCGTGGTTTCGTCCCCGGTCAGAAACGGCTCCGAGATCTGCGGCGTGATCTTCGGAGCGGTCAAGCTCTTCGCCTTCAGCGAAAAGTTCATCGACCCTGTCTGTGTGGGCCAGAGCGGCTATGCCTACCTCTGCAACGGCGAAGGACTCACCCTTGCCCACCGCGACAAGCATACCGTCTTCAACCTCAGCATCGGCGACACCGACTTCTTCAGGCGCATGCACGGAAAGGACAGAGGCTATATCGAATACGACTTTCGGGGTACACCGCAGATGGTGGCCTTTGTGAAGAACGGAATCACAGGCTGGTATCTTGGCATAGTAGCGATCGAAAGCGAGATCTATGCCCCGGTCAGGCATCTCGCCTACATCAGCCTCACCGTCGCTCTGGTCATCATCGCGCTTCTGGTCGGCACGATCGCCCTTCTCACGGGAAAGCTCATCATCAACCCCATCAGGCTCGTCTCCAACGGCCTGAAGGAGGCAGCGGAGGGCGACGGCGACCTGAGCCTGAGGATTGAGGTCCAGAGCAAAGACGAGGTGGGCGAGCTGGCGCACTGGTTCAACGCCTTTATCAACAACCTGGAGAAGATCATATCCCGCGTCAAGGAGACGGCCGAGATCGTGGATTCCGGTACCCAGGAGGTGTCCGGTGGCGTGCAGGACCTTTCCCAGATGACACAGGAGCAGGCCGCAGCCATCGAGGAGGTGGCGGCGACCGTGGAAGAGATGACCTCGACTATCAAGGAAAACGCGGCGAACGCCCAGGAAGGCCGTGAAAAAACCAAGGAAATGGTCGATCTCGCCAGCCAAGGCGGCAGGATCTCGAGGGAGCTGGTGCAGGCAATGACAGATATATCCGGCGTATCGCGGAAGATCGGCGACATCGTAGTGACAGTCAACGAGGTGGCCTTCCAGACCAATCTCCTGGCCTTAAACGCCGCGGTTGAGGCCGCCCGTGCAGGGGACCACGGCAGGGGCTTCGCCGTGGTGGCGGGCGAGGTGCGGGCCCTGGCGCAGCGATCTGCCGAGTCCTCTCGCCAGATCGAGGACCTCATCAAGGATACTGTCACCAAGATCGCCGCAGGTGATGAGATGGTAAAGAAAACCGGGGTCGCGCTCGAGAAGATCGTCGTCACTATTGAGCAGCTCTCCAACACCATGGAGGAGATCGCCGCCTCATCCGCGGAGCAGGCGCGCGGGATCGATGAGCTCAACCGGGCCATCGCCTCGATCGACACGACCACCCAGCAGAACGCGTCCACGGTCGAAGAGCTGGCCTCCACATCCGAGAGGCTGCACACCGAAGCCAACGAGCTGGCATCGACCGTCAACCATTTCAGGGTGTCTTCCGACGGGCGGCGCGCTCTTGTTTCCCGGACCGTGGTCAGACAGCAGAGCCAGGCGCCCGGTCCGGCGACGCCGGCCGGAACCGCACCGCAGGTGTTACGGCAGGCCGAGCATATGGAGAACTTCGAGGAGTTCTAGCGTACTCACTCACCGGTTCGGGAGGATGTGTCCTCCTCCTCGTCCTCCCGGGCCGGGCTCATTCCGGTTTTCAGGGGTCGAGCGCCGTCTTGTCTCTTTGTCCGGTTCAGAAAACAAACAGCCCGGATAGGACATTCTGCCACATGTTATCCTGATAGTATTACATGATATTCAGAGATAGACTGATATATTTAACAATCCGGATATGGTTAATAGAACATCAGCTCTCTTCCAGTACTACTATGGGAACTGAAGGCATCGCACACCAGAAGGACCCTTCTCTGAAGAAGAGAAGACGGGCGGACACTGGAAGAGAGCGGTGAAACGCCCCGGCGGTCAGGAGATCACGGGCTGAAGAATATATGGCAATAGAGGACTGGATTCATTCAAACGAAACCCCCTTGGGCGCGGCTCGAGGGGGTTTCGCTTTTCCGGTTTGTCCTTTCATGTGAACCGTCCGTCGGAGCGGACCGTCTTCGACGCTCCGCGCGCCTTTTCGAGCCATCCCGTGGAATCGGCCGGATGATCGTCAAAATCCGGCACATAGGGTTTAATATCGAGCAGGGGCGTGCCATCGAGGATATCAACGTTTTCAATGGAAAGCACCGGCCCGTCGATCTTATTGAGCTTCACTACGGATATTCCCACAGGGTTCGGCCGCCTGGGGGCGCGGGTTGCGAACACCCCGTGCCGGTCGGTGTCCATGAACGGCGTCACGACGAGGCTGTATCCGATGCTCTGGTGGAAATGGTAGATGAGGTAGATGTGGGAGAACCCATCAAGATCCTTGAGCCCCTCTGCGAATTCGGGAAAGATCTCGACCGTGCCCTTCACGCCGGCCGCTCCGGAGGGCTGGACGGGCATTCCCTTCGCCTCCTTGAACGGGCTGTGAATCACTCCGATTGGGTTATATTCGATTTTCATACCTTCCTGTTTCATATCATGCCGGCATGATTGACGGGACGGCAGATGATAATCGAAGTAGCACGAATCGTAGGGACAGCATACCGAAATCTTCATGAGGTATGCTGATTGCGCGTGGTTCTTGCTTTCTTGCCCGCGGTGTCTACTATCATACTTGAACCGATGATCCTTAAGAGAGGATGTCCGCCGTATCGAGCAGCAGGACCCTACAGCGAAGATGTCACTGAAAGTATGCGGCAGGCTCCTTTCTCCGCTTGTATGACGAGGAGAAAAGGAGGGTCGTGGTGCAGATGTTTGCGATGAACCCCTTTCCGATAAGCTTGCCCTTCCTGAGCAGGTTTCCGGGAGATCTCGCAGGAATGATTGTTTCATTTCAGAAGGCCGCCTTCGAGAATACCTTTGAAGCGGCGGAAATGCTTCAGGAGCGGGTATCGCAGGCGGTTGAATCGTTCTCTCGACAGAACCCATGGCTGCCGGAGAGCGGGAAACACCTGATGACCGGATGGACCGGCGCTCTGCTGGAAGAGGGCAGGAGTTTCAGCCGCTCTGTCCGTGAAGGTTTCGAGCGCATGGAAGAGAGCCTGGCCCGAAAGGATGAGGAACAAACACCGGATGTCGTTCTGGATGTGCCGGCTCTCAATGTCGATGAAGTCCGCCTGAACGTGGACACCCTTCAGGCCCGCATCTCGCTGATGGCTGAGCTGGCGAACCTGGTTCGTATCAGCGTGGGCGCCGACGCCGAAATCGGCAAAGTGGACCTCGATATCACAGGGGCGGATGCGAAAGCCATTCTCAGGGTGAGGCTGGAGCAGGTCAACGCAATTTTCTCCCGTGCCCTTGAAACCCTTGATCGCAATCCAGACCTCATCGGAAGCCTGCTCAACCCGGTCGGCAAGTCTGCGGAGAAGACAGGAAAACAAGCCGGCCGAGCGCCGGAGAAATCCGGTGAGACCGTTCAGGATGCCCTGTTTTCAGACGGCTCACTCAAGGAGGTCGCCAAGGGGATCAACGCCCGGAAAGGGCCTGTGCAGGAAGCTCTCAGGGAAGTGAGCCGGGGAATAGACCGGGCGATTCAGGCAGAGAGCGGTGGAAAGGAGAGAAAGCAGAGGCGGTCGAAAAACAGGGAACCTGATCTTTCCGGTTGACCGGATCTCTGTTATGAAAGACCCCGCACTGTACGGATCTTTTCATCCAGCATGCCTCTCTCGATGGCAGCTCGAAGATCAGCCGGGTGGCAGGGGTTGAAAATCTTCCGAAAAACTTTATCTGAAGGTCTCGGCACCGCACTGTTCCATGCTTTTCGACAAACCGGCCAGCAGAGCTCTCCGGCCATCAGATAATTTCTTGAGAGTCTCCTCAATACAGGGGAAGGCGGAATCCATAATTTTCCTGACAGGTTTTTCGTGATGCTTTTATGAAATACAGGGCTGCGGCTTCTCGTGCTCTTATTGAAGGGCTGATACATGCGGTGAGATCTTGCCATGGAGGGGCTCGAAACGCCCTTGAGGGATGATGCCTGAGCTTGAGTGGAACGGGCCCGGATCTATTTGTTATTCAGACACACGTGCCAAAAGGGCGGCCCGACCTCTTTCGAAGCCGGCAAAAGATGCATTCCGGCAAGGCGGGGCCCGGAAAACATTTATAGAGCGCACCGGAGTTCTCTGGTGAAAGGAGGCGGCATGGACCCGCGGGAAGATCTTTCCAAAGGTTCGCAGGACAGCCTGTCTTCAGACAGGGCTGAACAGGATGATCCGGTTTCCTGGGCCGGAATGGCGGTGACCAGGCGCACGTTTCTCGAGATGGCCGCATCCGCCGCTCTTGTCGTCGGCACTGGCGGAGCCGGGCTGGCCGTGGGTTCGAAAGGCTCGATCCCGTATCGCTCGCTGGGGCATACCGGCGAGAGGGTCTCGATCATAGGCATCGGCGGGTACCATATCGGTATCCAGGACGACGAGCGGGAGAGTATCCGCATCATCCGCACCGCCTTAGACAGCGGGGTGAACTTTCTCGACAACTGCTGGGACTACACCGATGGGGAAAGCGAGATCCGAATGGGCAAGGCGCTGCTCGACGGTTATCGGCACAAGGCCTTCCTCATGACCAAGATCGACGGCCGAACCAGGGAATCGGCCGCTCGCCAGATCGATGAGTCGCTCCGCAGGCTTCAGACCGATTACATCGATCTCATGCAGATCCATGAGATCATCCGCATGGACGACCCGGACCGCGTCTTTGCGTCCGGCGGAGCCCTCGAGGCCATGACGGAGGCCAGACAGGCGGGCAAGGTGCGCTATATCGGGTTCACCGGCCACAAGAGCCCGGAGGTTCACCTGAAGATGCTTAAGACCGCGGACGCGAACGGCTTCCGGTTCGATGCCGTGCAGATGCCGCTCAATGTCATGGACGCCCATTTCGAGAGCTTCGAGAAACAGGTGCTGCCGGTCCTGGTGAAAGAAGGTATCGGCGTTCTGGGCATGAAGCCCATGGGCGCGGCCCTCATCCTGCAAAGCGGACTCGTTACCCCCCAAGAATGCCTGCGCTATGCCATGAGCCTGCCTGTCAGCGTGGTCATCACCGGCTGCGATTCTATGCAGACCCTCGGGCAGGCCCTGGATGCGGCGAGGGGTTTCGAGCCCATGGAGGCCCGGGAAATCGAAGCCTTGCTCGCCAGGACAGCCCAGGCTGCAAGGCAGGGAAAATATGAGCTCTACAAGACCTCCGGCTCCTTCGACAGCACGAGCATCAATCCCGGATGGCTCGGCTGACGACGGGGAGATACTCATTTGCCTCCTTTCGTTCGGCTTGGGCAGCTCATATTTCGCTAACTGAGTACTGGGAACTGGACTGGGTCGGGGTTTGTAAAGAATAACGATCTGGTTTTGCAAACAGGGCATTCGCGATAGAATCTGGGCCCGTCCTTATGTAATCTCTCCTTCTGCCCGCATTTTCCGCAGTGGATGATAATAGGAGTGTTGCCGCTGCATGAAAGGCACTTGAAGTAATAGCCATACCTTCCATACCTGATCTTGACATGCTCGCTCCTGCATGCACGGCAAGTAGGATGAGGCGCTGGCCGAGCGGCGGCATGTGCACACGGGAGGGATGCTGCATGATGAATTGAGGCCCTCTCTTGAGGGGCGGTGCATTCTGAAAGCCCGAACTTGGCGGCATAATTGAAGGAAGCTTTTCTGTGGAGTGAGCGCAGCCTGCGTCCGATATCTCTCACGGCCTCTTTGGACACAAGCCGTGACACATTTGCCATGTCGTTGATAATACCTCCATTCTCTAAAATGTTCTCCACCGTCTGCTTCAGCATGTCCGCTTTGATGATCCGGCTTGTGTCGAACAGTTGCGGGCGGGCGATGCGAGCTTTCGGCGACACGAGAACGAGGGAATGGAAAACCGGAGAAAGGCGCATGCCAAGCCTCGACGGAATGCCAATTTTATCGAAGGCATCCTTCAAGACGGCAATGTGCCGGTCATTCTGGGCAAGCGGCGATGGCATGCCCTCATAGGTTTTCTTATAATCGTTCAAGACCAGAAACTCCCCATTTTCGGTTATCTTGATACCCGCATGGAAGCATTTGGTTTCAAGAACGAACACATTGAGGGTCCAGTGGATCAGAATATGGTCTATCTGTGCTACTCGACCGTTCACATCCAGTCTGAGATCATGCAGCACCATGGTTCTCGGAGACGACTTGAAATCGAAATCGATCAGATATGCGGCTTCCCGCTCGGCATTGATTCCTGCCCTCAACATGCGCAGCTCCTGCTCGATCTTCAATCTGCGACCGGCGGGGGCAGCCGCAGCCAGGCGCTCGAGCTCGGCAATCTGGTCTTCCTTTGGGTCCATGCGTTTTAAAATCATTGTGTCCGATATCTCTATAAAGTAATTCAATTCTGCCCTTATCTATCGAAAAGGAGACAGTATTTCTTTAAAGGCAGCATACTGTGTGTGAGGCTGTCGAAAGAGAGAGGAAATAAAACCTTATGCCCTCCCGCCCTGGCAAATTTGATTTATCCCGGTATTATTTCAATATGCATGAGCTTCTCGTGCGACAATGACCGGCTGAAAGAGGAGGTGGTCATGACAGAAGAAAAACATGCGGTTAAACGTTATTCCGGATGGGCGGCCGGGATCATTATCCTTGTCCCGCTTTTGGTTCTTATGGCATCCGGGGCATTTTCCCAGGGACCCTCGCGGCAAAAGACCATTATAGACGAGTGGGGCGCGGTGCAGGCTCCCGCTCCGCCGGGGCTCACCCCGGTGACTGTCGATCCCGCCGACACCGCTTTTCTCGTGCTCGACATTCAGCAGAGCACCTGTAATGCACAGCAGAGGCCGCGATGTGTTGAGTCTGTGCCGAGGATCAGCCGGTTTCTCGAGCAGGCGAGGTCGATGAACGCGATGGTGGCCCACAGTCTCACTCCTGCCGGCAGCGTAGAAGACATTCTCGCCGGGGTCGAGCCTGCGCCTGGAGAACCGGTGGTGAGGTCGAGCGTGGACAAGTTCTACAACACCGATCTGGAGAAGATCTTGAGAGATCGGGGGATCAAGACCGTGGTCATCGCCGGCACCGCGGCGAACGGGGCCTTGCTCCATACCGCGACCGGTGCTGCGATGCGGGGGCTTAAGGTGATCGTGCCGGTCGATCTCATGTCCGCCGACCTCTATGCGGAGCAGTACACGGCATGGCACCTGGTCAATGCACCGGGGACCAGACGCCAGACCACGCTGACCCGCTCCGATCTGATCGAGTGGAAGAAGTGACGCCGGCCTGAGCCTGCACGCAGGGAAAAATACCTGCACGCGGGCATGGGCCCTCTTTTCTTCCCTTCTCCGCCACTTTTGCGCTCCCCGCTGCATCTGCCCTGGTGCGGCTGCTCGAGATTCTGGGTTTCGGCCCGGTCGCGCTCTCCGAGCCCGTGGAGGCCAAACAGGACCTGGCCGCGGGCTTCGGTGCGGATATCCTCGTCGACCTCCTCAAGGAAAACATTGCCATGCACACGGTGCAGGGCGGCGGGTACGAGACCGTGTTCGAGTGCTCGGGCGCCCCGTGCGCCGTTCCGGATGCCATGAGCTGCTGCGCGGACAGAAGCACGGTGTGTATCGTGAGCATGATCATGAGGAACATCGAGATCATCCCCATGGTGCTCAATGGTGCTCAACTTCAAGAAATCAGGCTGATAGGGTCGTACTCCAAGACCTGCGAGGAGAACCGGCAGTGCCTCGACTGGATGGGCAAAGGCTTGATTGACGGCAGGCCCATGATCACAGACGAGATCCCCTTGAGGACCTGCTCCGCGTCTACTGCGAACGCGTGGAAACGGGCCTTGACGTCAAGGTGATGCCCGCAATCGGCTGTTAGAGAAAATAGGGCTCTGCTTGCAACCGGAGGCACCGGCCTTTATTGTTATTTCAAAGACGGGCAGGCATGCCCAAGTCCGGGAGAGAAACGCCGGCAACCGGGGGCGCCTCACCCGCGGGCCTGTCTCCCTTGCCTGAGAACAGCCGAAGGAGTATGGTGCCGGACATGAAAAGGAGGTGTGTATGGCTGATATTATGAGCCGCATTATCCGCGCCGCAAAACTGGACGCAAGCCTCTACGAGGAGGTCGAGGCCGACAGGAGTGCGATCGGCCAGGCCGTCGCGGTCGTCGTTCTTTCCAGCATAGCCGCGGGCGTCGGGACTATCGGGCGGATAGGTTTTGCAGGCCTGTTGGGCGGTACGCTCATGAGCCTTCTGGGGTGGGTCATCTGGGCGTGGCTGATCTACATGATCGGGACAAAGATGCTTCCCGAGCCCCAGACCAGATCAGATATGGGCGAGCTGCTGCGCACGATCGGTTTCTCGAGCTCCCCCGGGCTGATCAGGGTCGTAGGGATCATCCCCGGCCTGGCGACGCTGGTCCAGATCGCAGCCCAGATCTGGATGCTGGTTGCAATGGTCATCGCGGTGCGGCAGGCCCTGGACTACACGAGCACCTTCAGGGCAGTGGGGGTCTGCATTATCGGGTGGCTCATCCAGTTGTTCTTTATCATGGTGCTGTTCTGGATCTTCGGTGGAGCGGGCCGATAGAGCGTCCGTCCAAAATGACAGATGCTCGGCGGAGAGAATAGAAGAGAATGGAAGAAGGGGGCTTTTCAAGCAAGAGCACGGCTCATCACCCACAGGGTAGCGAGCCGCGCCCATTTCTCTTCTTTTCTCCGTGCCGATCAGATTCTTTCCCGACGGCCGTCTGCGCCTTTTCCGTTGTTCTTTCCCTGCCGCTTGTCTTCTTTCCCGTGCTTCGTGTAGTCTTTGCTTTCGGGCCTCTTCGGTTTTTCTCTGCGGTCGGTGTACGCCGGCTTCCCGTTCTTTTCATGGCGGACGTCGCGGTGGATCTCCGTGAATCGTCTCCCTTCGGACCGGTGTTTGATGACCTTTTCCGGGGCATAGCCGTAGTGCTCTGATATGAACTTCAGGTTCACCTGGTTGATGATGTCCCGGTCTTTCAGGTGCATCTTCTTCCAGTCGTGGGGGCGGTGGTCACGGTAATAAACATAGTCGTGCCCGGGACGGTGATGGACATACACGTGCCTGACCGGAACATAATAGATGTCCGGGCACAGACCATAGTGCAGGGTGATGTCAAACCACGACATGCCCCTGAGCCGGAGCCCTACGACTGCATCGGGATGAACGTGCGCCCTCTGCGCGATGAAGAACACGACCGGAAGTTCCTCGTCGCAGATTCCCCGCTTGTGGATGACGATCACCTCTCTGTGCGGGACCCGGTAATATTCGCCGACGGAAAGATGAAACCCCTCAATGCCGTCGTCGCCGCCCGAAATGCCCACGTTCCACCGCGTCTCGGCGAACGAAGGCGAGATGGACGCCAGGATGCACACCAGAATGCCCGCACTGATAACCAGAATCCTTACAATCGATGTTCCGATCATTTTTACATTCATTGCCAGATCTCCTTTTATGTTCTGTTGCGGCGTAACCGGCACTGAGAGAAGCCGTGAAGTCTGTTCTGTATTTACTGACCCCTTAGACGGACCGGCAGGCGGGATAGTCTACAGAAAAACACAGTCCAAGAAAACTCGCAGAGGGAAATCCCTTCTGCACAGACGCAAGCGGCTGGAGCGCTCGGACACATTTTTTCAAGGGCGTAGGCCGAAAGGGGATCGGCGGAAGAGAAGATCGACCCGGCTCAGGCATCTGCAGCGCGACGCCCCCGAGTCTGTCCGGTGCATGGAGACACGAAAGGCCGGGTGACCGAACTGTATGCCGGTCAAGGTCCCGGACGGTTATGCCCGGCGGACAACCCGATCCCTCTCAGGCCCCCACTGATCTCCACCGCTTGTTCAGGGGTCGCGCGGCACGGCGATTTCTACGTCGGAAACCGGGTACGAGGAGCAGGGGTGGATATGCCCGTACATCCTGTCCGCCGCCCGGCGGCCGTCGCTCTCGGGGCGGACGAAGACCTCGCCCGATACGATCCGGGAGCGGCAGAAGCCGCATTCACCCGAGCGGCACCGCGAAGGCGGCGCCAGGTTCGCCCGCTCCATGGCCACCAGCAGGCTCTCGCCGGACAGGGCCGGCAGCTCAACGGTTTTGCCTCCCATGGTCACGGTGAGGCGGAAGCTCTTGCCTACAGCGTCAGCCGGGAAGCCGGGATGGCGTTCGATGTCGGAAGCCTCGCCCTCGGCTTCCCATCTGATCTGTTTGGGGCGCAGGTTGAAGGCCTTCAGCTCCTCTCTCAGAAAGCGGTACATCTGGGGCGGGCCGCAGACGAACACCGTCTTGCCGGCCAGGTCTCCCGCCAGGTCCTTGATGCACGCAGCACTCAGAAACCCTGTGGGGCCCTCCCAGCTCGAGTCCGGCTCGCTGCACACATAGTGCACCCGGATCTTTTCCGGAAACCGGTCGGCAAACTCCCGGAGCTCGTGTCCGAAGATGATGTCGTCGGGACATTTGATGCCGTAGAGGAGCGTGAGTCTGAGCTGAGCGCCGCCCAAGGCGATGTCTTTGATCATGGAACGAAACGGCGTCACGCCGCTTCCGCCCGCGAGGCCCAGGATTTCGGGCGTGTCGCGCAGTGGCTCGTGGAAAAAGGTCCCTTCAGGGCCCGAGGCATCGAGCTTCGTTCCCTCCCGCCAGTACTCCCAGGCGTGGCCGGTCAGGAACCCGCCTTCTGTCCTGCGCAGAGTGATCTCGTAGAAGTCCTTCTCGTGTGGTGAGGACGAGATGGTGTAGGGCCTGGTGATCCTCACCCCGCCGACTTCCGTGCGGATGCTCACGTACTGGCCCGCCCGGAAGGGCGCCAGCCGGGTGGTTCCGTCCTGTCGGTGAGGCTCCAGCCTGAAGGTCTTGGCCGAGGGCGTCTCGTCCTTCACCCCGGTGATCACCAGATGCTGCACCCGGGGGTGCAGCACCCGGGAGAGCTCGCCCACCGCATCGGCGACGAGCGGCGTGTCGGGTGACTTGAGGATGCGCTTCCTGCGCTTGGGAACCAGGCCCTTGAACGCCAGCAGATCCCGGATGGAGCCTTTCACTTTTACCTTCATCACACCACCCCCATGTCTCTCAAGGTGAGCAGCGCCACGGTCTGCCCGCTGAGCAGCGAGCTGCTGTAGCCGTAGGTCCGGAAGGCATTGCCGCCCGCGAAGCGAAGTCCTTCTATGTAGAGCTCGTCCTGCATACACATCATCCTGGGTATGATGGAGTCCCAGGGCTCGGGCTCATATCCATACACGCCGCCCGCGAACGACCCGGTGTAGCGGGCGAAGGTCTGGGGCGTCGCGATCTCGATCTCCTCAATACGGCCGCGCAGGGAGACGTGCATAGCCTGCTCGAAGTTCCGGATGAGCCGGTCCGCAACTTTGCGCTTCACGGAGACATAATCTTCCGGTGCTACGCGGTCCCACACCCCCGGCCGGTAGAGGATCGTGAACGACATGATCGTGGTGCCGGGCGGCGAACAGTCCGGGACGGCCCTGTTCAGGCACACCGTGGCCTGGACCCTGGGGTCGCAGAGATCGCTGAACGAGGCGTAAAGCCTGTCGATGTCCATGTGCTCGTAGATGAAATAGCTGTAGTCCATAAGCCCGAGGTCTTCCGGAGATGCGTCGAGCCCGAGGTAGACCACGAAGGCGCTGGAGCCGTGCGTGCGTGCGTTCACCTGCCGGTAGGCGGTCCGGGGAACCTCGGACTTCGGAAAGACCAGGCGGTTGTACGCCACCGTGGGCGATGCATTGCAGATGACATGGCTCGTGCTGAAGCGCTCTCCGTGCGAGGTCTCCACGCCTGTCACCTTGCCCTGTTCCACCAGGATCTTGTCCACCCGGGTGTTGTATTCGATCCTGCCACCGTTTTTGAGGACGCGCTCCTCGATCGCGGCGGACATCTCATGGGAGCGGTATCTGGGGATGTAGCCGCCTGTTGCCAGGTATTTGTAGAGCATGGCGCTCCAAAGCGTGAAGCTCATCCTGCTCACAGGGATACCGATGTAGCACCAGTAAGCGTACAAGATCTTCTTCGCCTGCTCGGGGATCCCGAAGCGGGCCGTCACCTCTTCCACGGTGTAGGGAGCCGTCCTGAGGAAGTTGCCGTGCTGTTTGAGCAGAACCTTTTTGTCGGGATTGCCCTTGGATGCTCCCAGGTAGTTCAGGGCGTCGAGTACCTCCCTGCACAGATCGAGATACGACCGCACCGCCGCCCGGCTGCCGGGCACATAGCCGTCAACGGCATCGGCGAATTCCTCGATCCCGAAAGGCATGGTGACATCGAGGTTCTCCGTGGTGAGGATCATGCGATAGGCCTCGGGCACCCGCACGAAGTCCACCTCGACCCCCAGATCGTCCTCGAGGAGCTTCCGGACACCCCCCTTGTCGCCTGCCGGGCCCACGTCGCAGAGCTCGTGGAGCGACGGCTCGAACTCGAACCTGCCCCGGACAAAGCTGCTGGCGAACCCTCCGGGAAGGTTGTGCTGCTCCAGGACAAGCACCCGGGCACCCCTGGCCGACAGCTGCGCCCCTGCAGTGAGGCCTCCGTTGCCGGCACCGATCACGATCACGTCATAATCCGCCACTGGATGTCTCCTTTCACACGCTGCATGCACGCCGGTGAAAGATCCCCCGGCGCAGCTCCTGCCGATGGTAAGGGTACAGGATTACCGCCCGATATTCAATCAGAAGAGAGAATGTAAGGGCGTATCCCGTGACCTGCATACCGGATCTCACCAAGAGCGCCGACCGCATCGACAGCGCTCGGAAGTGTACTGATCGAGACAGCCAACACCGCCGGGGCTCTTATTCCCGGCACTTTTTCTGTATTCCGTGCGAGCCCGTCCTCGATCTTTCATCCAGCAGGACAACCTATGACTGGCCAGTACACGCATCGCTGCAGCCCGGGAAAGGCTGCGAGCAAAGGGCGCAAAAACAGATTTATTTTTGGACACTAAAATCAGGCCGATAGAAAATACAACTCCCCTTTCCTGGAGGCGGTCCGCGTCCGGCCGGCATCCTGTCGAGATATCATGAGAAACGAGACTGTAAGTCCTTAAGATACCGGCCGAGACCGCGCTTTTTTGTCTTTCCCGATTACAATTCAGGGATGACCTTGTCCTCGTACCCGGCTCTCGCGCGGTGAGGTTTCATGGAAGGGCCGACATCAAAAGAGGTGAATCATTTTTTTCTGTACTGTTTTCAAATATATAGTAAAAACATCGCAAAGCCGTGCGCACGTGTCTTCAGGCATGGTTCATGTATTGCAGTTACCGGTGAAAAACGAGCGGAAGCGGGGGAATGCCATGAAACAACTGATCCTTCTTGTCCTTATCGCAGCCGTCCTGTACGCGTGCAGCGGCAGCGGTACAGGATCGTCGGACGGCGGCGCGGGTCCGGGGAGCGGCTCTGAGAACGGCGCCGACACCATAAGCTCCGGCGTGTCGGCCCCCGCGCTCAGGCGGACGCTCCCTGCGAGCTGGGACGAGAACTGGTTCGGCTCACCCGCCGTCTTCGACCTCGACAAAGACGGCGGCATGGAGATCATTGCCGGAAGGCACAGCGTGCTCTATGTCTGGAGATCGACCGGGACGCTGCTCTGGAGGACTCCGGTGGGAGAGAGCGCCTCGTCACCCAACGATCACGGCGGCTCCCGGCAGTATGCCTCGCCGGTGGTGGGCGATCTCGACGGCGACAGCTTCGGCGAGATCGCCGTCGCCTACAGCAACCAGGTGGCGGTCTACCGCCGCGACGGCGAACTCATGCCCGGGTGGCCGCGGGCATTTCCCGGCACACCGGGCGAGATCAGGTCCATCGCGGCCGACGACCTCGACCGTGACGGCAGGATGGAGATCCTGGCGCAGAAAACGAGCGACGGCCCGGTGACCATGGTCTGGCGCATCACCGGCGAAGCTTTTCCGGGCTGGCCGCAGGTGCAAAACTGCGCCGAGTGCAACGAGTACGGGGGGTACAACCAGAACATCGGATCGGCTGATCTCGACGGTGACGGGGCTCCCGAGGTCGTGAGCACCTACGACTGCTGCCATATCGGCATCATGCGGGCGGACGGCTCTCCCCTGCCTGCCAACCCCATGTTCAGCGGGCCGTATGTGAGCAGTGTGCCCATGTTCCACGACATAGCGCTTGCCGTGAGGGGCTGGGGGGATAACGGCAACGACCGGGATGAGTTCACGGACTCGCCGCCCGTGTTCGGCGACCTCGACGGCGACAGCCTGCCCGAGATCATCCTCTACTCCGACCACGAGCGGGCAGGGGAGTACGTGAACCGGGGCAACGCCCTGTGGGCCCTGAACCCTGACCTCACACGGGCGGCCGGCTTCGAGACCCCCATCTGCTCGGGCGGACCTCTGTACACGGGCTACGAGGACAACATCGTGCAGGTTGCCCCGGCTCCGGCCCTGGCGCAGCTGGCGGGCGACGGCCGGCCGAAGATCGTGGTACCGTCCTATGACGGCTTCATGCGCTGCTACTCGCCCGGAGGGGAGGAGCTGTGGGCATATCGTTTCGACTCCGTGGGCTCTCCCTTCATCGGCGCATCGGGAGCGGCCATAGGCGACCTGGACCACGACGGGTCGTCGGAGATCGTCTTCACCACCTACTCGACGTCCCGGGATGTGTCCAGGCTGGTCATTCTCGACGCCGCCGGGAACGCCCTGCACATCGTTCCCATCCAAGGCAGGGGGAGCATGGCCGTGCCGACCCTGGCGGATGTAGACGGCGACGGGAAAATCGAGATCCTCGTCTCCCTGAAGGACACCGTGGGCTCGGGCCTGGGCGGCGTGCAGATCTGGGACGTGTCCTCAGCGCGCTCGGGTTCTCTGCCGTGGCCCACCGGTCGCGGCAACCAGCTGCGCAACGGCAGGGGAGGTTGAGCACCCCGAGATCGTCTTGCCCCGCCCGCAGAAGCCGTGAAAGCATCGCCGCGTCCGGTCAGGCCCGGTTCGTCCCCCGTCCGGAGATGTAGACAGACCGGCGGGCGTCCCCATCGAATCCGGTTACGGGGAGGGCTTTCAATCCATGCCGGAGGGGTTTGCGCCGCTGATTTCTCGCCTCCGGCTTCCTGCCCGCCGGCAGGATCTTTTTCCTCCAGATTCGAAGAGAAGTGTTGAGAAAAGATATAATATCAGATAGGATGACCGCAGTTTTGGATAAAGGGTTTTGGCAGGTATTTTCATTGAAGATTGGCAAACACAATCGTCAAACGACAAACACGATTGTCAAATAGCACAAGGAGATATGTGAGATGTCTGGATCGATCAATAAAGTGATGCTTATCGGGAGGCTCGGCAAAGACCCGGAGATGAGATTCACCCCCAGCGGCAAGGCGGTCACGAACTTCACCATGGCGACCAACGAGGTGTGGTCCGATCAGAACGGCGAGAAGCAGGAACGCACCGAATGGCACCGCATCGTCACCTGGGGCAAACTGGCCGAGAATTGCGCCAAGCTGCTTTCCAAGGGCAAGCAGGTCTATGTTGAAGGCCGGCTGCAGACCCGCCAGTGGGACGATAAGGACGGAAACAAGCGCTATACCACCGAGATCGTAGCAAACCAGATGCAGATCCTTTCTTCCCTGGATTCGCAGGGCGCCCGGATGGGCGGTGCGTCCGATGATCCCGGCTACGGGGCTTCAGAGAGCATTCCGGCTTCACCGGAGTTCGACGATATTCCCTTCTGAGGATCCTTCGGCGGCCGCATTGTCGCCGTTCAGTGCTGACACCCCTGCACAGGCGGGGTGTCAGTGCTCGTTATCTCCCGCGGTCTTCTCAGTACCGCGAGCCAACAGCCTGCAGCCTCCCGATCATCGGGTGACGGGTCGGCGCCGTGCTTTTATGCCTTCCATGACGCGCATCAGAGCAGGGGCGCATCCCCGGATGCTCTCAATGCTCACGCAGTAGGCGAAGCGCACATAGCCCGGCCAGCCGAAGCCCCTTCCCGGAACCGCCAGGATTTTTTCCTTGACCAGTTCCGAGCAGAAGGCGACGTCGTCTTCCAGCGGCGACTTCACGAAGAGATAGAACGCCCCTTCGGGCGGGGCATACTCAAGGCCCGCATCATCCAGGATCCCGGTGAAGAGGTCCCGGCGCTCCTTGTACCTGGCGACGTCGATGCACGCACCCTCGCACAGGCAGGCGGCGTACACCTTCTGCATGAGCGACGGCGCGTTGACAAACCCGAGGATCCGGGTGGCCAGGATCAGCGCGCTGATGAACTTCTGCTTCTCGTCTATGCCCCCGCCGGCGGCGATGTAGCCGATCCGTTGGCCCGCGAGCGAGAGCTCCTTTGACGCGGAGGTAACCACCACGGAGTTGGGGATGAGCCTGAGCACGGAGGGAACCTCTCTGCCGTCGTAGACGAGCTTGCGGTAAGGCTCGTCCGAGATGACGAGGATGTCCGGCCGGTCTCCAAGCACCTCGGCTAGCCCGGTAAAGACCTCTGCCGGGTAGACTCTGCCGGTCGGATTGTTGGGCGAGTTGACGATGATCGCCCGCGTCTTCGGGCCGATCGCGCTGCGGATACTCTGAAGGTCGGGCAGGAAATCGGGCCCGCACTTCGCCTCTACCAGAGTGCCGCCGTGGTTTTCGGCATAGAAGCCGTACTCCACGAAGTACGGTGCAACAGCGATGATCTCGTCGCCCGGGTTGGTCACGGCCTTGAGCACCACGTTGAGCCCGCCTCCGGCGCCGCAGCACATGACGATGTCATCCCCCCTCAAGGGAACCTCGTAGAGTTCGGATGCATACCCCGCCAGGGCCTCCCTCACGTCCGGGAAGCCGGCGTTGGGCATGTAGCCGTGGTTCATGCAGGTCAGAAGCCCGGCCGCCTTTTCAAGGGCCGCCTGCGGCGGGGGGAGGTCAGGGTTGCCCAGGCTGAAGTCGAAGACATTTTCCGGCCCGTGTACGGCCTTCAGCCGCGCACCCTCCTCGAACATCCTCCGGATCCATGAGGAGTTTTCCATATATCCCAGCATCTTCTTCGATACGATCATCAGTGTCTCCCTCACGAGTGTCGAATGAGTATACCAGCGACGGGGGCGATTGTACAGAGTATCGCCCGGGTGCTTGGGGAGTCTCGGCCTGCGGGGTCCTCTCCGGCGTTTTTATCTTCCGGTCCGGTTCTGCCGAAGAGATGGCATGTCTTTAAAAGAGGAGCCCGGAGAGGGTTTTTCCCCGGGCGCAGCGCGAATGGAAAGAGGACGATATCCAGCACCCCTGCCCGATAAAGCCGCACGGTACAGCGAGCCGAACCGCGGGCGGAACAGGGAAAGCCGGTTGTGGGCAAGGCGTGATCAATGGTATGGAACTGGATCAGGAGATGCAGCGGAACATGGAGCACAGACCGGCCGTGACCGCAGGTTGCACCGTGGTGCTGCGGGCGGATCAGCATGCAGGAGGTTTTTCAGACCATGACGATATCGAAGAGGCGGTACCTGGGGGTCGGGCTGCTCCTGGTCGTTCTCGTTCTGGGGCTCCACCTCAATATCCTGGACAATGAGGCGACCAACTGGGACGACCCAGCGATCTTCACCAGATCATCGCTCCATCAGCTCACTGCCGAGAACATTCTTGAGATTCTCTCTGTAAAGAAGCTTTCAACCTTTCAGCCCGTGAGAGACCTCTCCTACATGGTTGATTTCGCTCTGTGGGGTCCGGAGCACCAGAGCGTTGTCTTCGGCATGCACCTGCACAGCATAGTCCTCTACCTGCTCATGATCCTCGCCTGCTGGCTCTTCCTCCTCGAACTCTTCCGCGTGTTCGTCGACGACGAGGACCTGGCGTTTGCCTGGGCCGGCATCTCGACCGTTCTCTTTGCCGTCCACCCGGTGCACGTAGAGAGCGTGGCCTGGCTCTTCGGCCGCAAAGAGCCTCTCATGGGGATGTTCACGTTCCTGAGCCTCTGGGCGTTTATCCGCGGCCGGACCGGCAGGTGGGGATATTACGGGGGCAGCCTGGTGTTCATGATACTGGCGATCCTCTCCAAGCCCATAGCACTGATGATTCCGGCGGTCATGATCGCGCTGGATGTCGTCATCCAGCTGCGCAGGCCGCATCCTTCGTTCCTCAAAACCAGGATCCTGGTCTATCTGCCCATGCTCCTCATCGTGATTCCCCTGGGATTGCGGCTCGTGGTCATGATGCACGCTGCAGGCGGGGTCAAGCCCTATCACGGCGGCGGATTCTTCACCAACCTGCTGGCGGTCTCGCAAATATTCGCGAGCTACCTGTCCCTCATCGGATTCACGATCAACTATGCGGCCGACTATGCCATCAAACTCTACGCCGACCCGGCGGCCTGGCAGGCATGGGCGTTCCTGGGATTCAACATTCTCCTGATCGCAAGCGCCGTGTTCGCGCTGGTGAAGCGGCATTATGTCTACGCATTCTTCACGGCGTGGTATTATATCTTCCTCATGCCGGTCGCCCACTTCCTCCCCATTTCCCAGATCATGGCAGACCGCTACGCCCTGCTGCCGTCGCTTTGCTGGAGCGTGCTTCTGGGATACGGACTTTCCCGGCTCTGGCGCATGAGGCTCAAATCGGGACGGTTCTCTCCCGAGTTTCCCCAGCTCATTTCCGCGGCCCTATTGGGCATGATCGTGTTCTCGTACTCCTACATGTCGTTCCGGCAGAACGACATCTGGCAGAACTCCCAGACGCTCTGGGAAGACACTTTGGCCAAATATCCCAACTCGTCGCCGGCAAACGTCAATCTTGCGGCCATCTACATCAAACAGCAGCGCTTCCCTGAGGTGCAGGAGCTGTGCGTCACCGCAATCAAGGCCAAGCCGTACGACTACCTGGCGATCAGCAACCTCGCCCTTGCCCAGATGATGATGGGCCAGTACGGCCATGCGATCAACAACTACCGACAGGCGCTGAAGCTCAAGCCCGATCTGGAAAAGGCGAAAAAAGGCCTCGCCCACGCCTACTGGTTCGCCGGCGACCACGTGAATGCCTACGCGAGCTTCTCCGAGCTGTTCGAAAAGGGCCTTGTGGGCGGGAGAGACGAGGCCGCCCAATACTCCCACAGGCTCGGCTTCTCGGCCTGGAAGGCGGGCAAGCCGGACGAGGCGCGGAGATATCTGGCGGCGGCCCTGGATCGTGCTCCGGACAATCCCTATCTCCTCAGGGAGATCGCGGGAACGTACACGAGCATGGGAGAGACGCGACAGGCGAAGGTCGCCTTCGAGCGGCTCTATCCCCTCGTGGATGACGAGGAGCAGCTCCGCCATCTGGACCGCATTCTGGATGCGCTCGGAAAAATGGATTGAGCATCGGGCGCCGCCGGATCCGATGATAAGACCCGGGACGCACTGCGATCAGGAGACAGAGTGCGGATTTTCGTCTAACGGTACCCGGTTATTGCGAGCTCGCTGCGCACTTCGATGACGCCGTTCGTATTGTTGGCGATGTCGAGGATGGTCCGGTATGTCATGTAATTGTCCACAATTCCGCTCAAGATCACGGTCCCGTTTTCCACTCCGACCTCGACGCCGGGAGCGTCGATGAATGTGTTCCTGGCGATCGTTCCGAGGATGTCGCTCCTGATTTCCTCATCGGAAAGGCCTCCCACGGGCCTCACCGTGAGCTGATTCTCCACTCCGATCACTCCGGCGATATGTTCCGCCAGCTCTTCTGCGCGGCGCTTCTGCCAGATTGAGTCCACATTCCCGGTCAGGGTGAGGATGCCCTTGGTGACGATGACCCTGATTCCCGATGCGTTGACTGTCGGATTCCACTCGAGCAGACGCTCTATCTGCGCAGCAATATCGTCGTCGCCCGGAACAGGGAACGAGGGCGGCAGGCTGACCGTCAGGCGGTTGTCCACGTACCTGACCCCGGTTACGCTGTATGCGTCTTCCTCCGCCTCCGAACGGTCGGCGTAATTGGCCACCATGCCCGTCAGAATAACGGTGCCGTCATCGGTCACATCAACGACGATGTTCGTGTTTCCCACCCTGTTGTCCCAGGCCAGCTGCGAGTAAACATCCTTCTTGATATCCTCCGCGCTTCTTTTGTTCGCCATGATTCACCCTCATGCCCGAGCTTCGGGCGTTTTCATACACTTTATCTTACACCTCGAATCCGTGTTCTCAAGGGAGAGGCGGGCTTGAAGACTGCGGGCAGGCGATGCCCCGGTATGTGCTACTTGCCGGTGAAGAAGGGGGAGATCCGGATGAGCGCGTAGGTTTCGCGCCTGTCGAAAGAGCTCACGACCTCGGCCTGCATCCGTCTGGAAAGCCTGTCCAGCTCGGCGTCGAGGTCCTGCGTGCGCACGGCCAGATATGCCGCATCACCGATCGGCACCACCTCCTTGCTCACGACCGAAGGCCGGCCTCCCGTGTATCCCAGATATCCCCTCATGACCAGATCGTCCTGATACACCAGAAGCGGAACGGCTGTGCTGATCTGCCGGACATAGCCCACCGGTCCCGAAGCCCGGGCCGGTAGCATGACTGCCGCAGCATACCAGCTGAAACAGAACATCAGCACCATGCACAGGCCGATGACGGCCTGGGACTTCCGTTTCCGGGCAAGCCACAGGAATATGGCAGAAGCGGCAAGCAGCGCGATCAGAGCAAAGGCCTGGGCGGGGCTCAGGGACAGCTCGCGGATGGACTCAATGGACAGGTACAAGAACACGGCAACCGTCAGGAGAGCGCCTGTTGTGATCACGGCAGCGGTCCGAAGCGCCTGGAGACGCTCCGGGATCAGGAGCCTTCCCGCCGCCCAGTAGCCGACAATGATGCCGCCGAAGGGAACGCCCAGCAGTGCGTAGCCCTCCTGGAGGTTCGGAGAGAAGAGAACGATCATGAGCCCCATGCCGAACCCGGTCTTCGGAGCGAGCAGGCTGCGCCACGAGTTCGGGCCCTGCGGCCTTCCGCCGTAGGCCCAGGCGGGAATGACGAGAAAGAGCCAGGGCAGATGATACTTCATCCAGATCCAGAGCCGCTCCACGAGACCGTGCTCGCTGTCGAAGGTGAAAATGTAGCCTGCATAGGACCACCCGGCAGCGATCCAGTAAGCCGCGAAGGCCGCCAGGATCATTCCGCCGATGATCAGCACGCCGGAGGCGGCGCGGATGGTGAGGATCCGTTTCGGGGAAAGATCGAAGAGCATGAGCAGTACGACGCCGAAGGCGAAGAAGCCAAGAGGTATCCACCCCCCGACGATCACGGCGGTGCCCGCGAGGAGGTAGGAGAGCACATACCACCAGGAGTTATACTCCTTGATGTAGACCTGCGCGAACAGCAGAAACGCGAGTATGGCCAGGCTCGCGGGCAAGGCCGTGGGATTGAGCGTCGCATGGCTTGCGATGAATCCCCATGAGGTGATGGTGATGAGCGAGGCCAGGATGCCCGATCTGCTGTCCCACAGCGAAGTGCAGAATGAAAACACGCCCATCGCCACCAGGCACCCGAGCAGGATGTCCGTCAGGCGCAGGGATAGAACGTCAGAGAAGGGCAGCAGGGAGAAGATCACGGGCATCAGCACGTTCGGGCCGTCCAGCGGGACGCCGTTCAGGGTAGGCACGAGCCGGAATTCGCGGTGCAGCTCACCGATCGTCTGGAAGAGCCATGCCTCCCCGGCCAGCGGCACGTCGACGGCGAGAAACGGGACAAGCAGGGCAAGGCAGGAGAAGAAAACCCCCAAGATAATCATCAGTGAACGGAAAAATCCCACCAGAATTACCCCCTCCAGTCATTATGAGGGTTTACCCGAGGATAATCGGGCATGTCAAGCATGGAATCCCGTCCCGTGAAACAGGTTTCGCATAGCGGGCCGATGTGCGGCGTTGCCCGTCTCATGCGCCCGGTCTTCTACCGCCTTTGTCCTAAAGGTTGACTTTTGCCCGACACTGCCCGTAGTATTGCCGCAACGAAAGATATTGGAGAGTGCATGGCTTCCATCGAGGAATTACTCAAGAATAAAGGCATCTCGAAACCGAAAGTTCTCAAGCGTTCAGACAGCAGGAAACCCGAGGATATCCGGAATGTCCGGATCACCCGGAACTACTGCAAGCACGCCCTGGGCTCATGCCTCATCGAGGTGGGAGACACCCGGGTGATATGCGCCGCCAACATGGAGAACAAGGTGCCGCCCCATCTGAAAAACACCGGAACCGGATGGCTTACGGCGGAATACGGGATGCTCCCGTCCTCCACCAGCACGCGCATGACCCGCGAATCGTCCCGGGGCAGGCCCCAGGGAAGAACCCACGAGATCCAGAGGATCATCGGAAGGTCGCTTCGGGCCGCGGTCAACCTCAACGAGGTGGGAGAGCGCACGATCTGGATCGATTGCGATGTCGTGCAGGCGGACGGTGGCACGAGAACGGCCTCGATCACCGGCGCCTACGTGGCGCTGAAAGACGCCCTGGAGGCACTGGTGAGCCAGCAGACCCTCGCCCGAAACCCCATCGAAGAGCAGGTGGCCGCCGTTTCCGTAGGCATCGTTGACGGCGAGATTCTGCTGGATCTGAACTATGAGGAAGACGCCCGGGCGGATGTGGATATGAACGTCGTCATGACCGGCAGCGGGAATATCATCGAGGTGCAGGGCACAGCGGAGGGCCGGGCATTTTCCCAGGAGCAGATGGTCTCCATGCTGAACCTCGCGCACAAAGGAATCCAGCAGCTCATGAAGCTCCAGAACCGGGCGCTCGGTATCGGATGAAGCTCCTGGCGGCGACCACCAACCGGGGAAAGATCGTGGAGATCGCCGAAATACTCTCCGGCCTCGGCGTCACAGTCGTGACTCCGGAGGAGATCGATCTGCACATCGATGTGAAGGAAGACGGCGCCACCTTTGCCGAAAACGCCCTCATCAAGGCCCGGGCCTGGAGCGAGGCGGCGGGTATGCCCGCGCTGGCAGACGATTCGGGGCTGTGTGTGGATGCGCTCGACGGCAGGCCCGGCGTGATGTCCGCTCGGTTCTCGGGCCCGGATGCCACGGATGAAAAAAACATCGAGCTGCTTCTCCGGTCTCTTCAGAGCAAGACGCAGAGAACCGCCAGGTTCGTCTGCGCCGTGGCCCTGGCATGGCAGACCGGGGAGGTTATCCTCGCCGAGGGCCGATATGAGGGGATCATCATCGACGAGCCGAGGGGCCGGGGCGGGTTCGGCTACGACCCGGTGTTTCTCGATCCGGAGCTGAACAAGACCCTCGCCCAGATGAGCCCGGGGGAAAAGAACGCCCGGAGCCACCGGAGAAAGGCCCTGGATGCGCTGAAAACGAGGCTTCAGGAGTCCGGGCTGCTCCATGATTGAAGGATGAAATCAGGGGAGGATGCTCCCGTGGCATACTCGCTCATCGAACACACTGCGGATACCGGATTCAGGGTGACGGCGGGCTCCGTGCAAGGCCTGTTCGCGGATGCAGGCATGGCCCTGGCGGGCATCGCCGGCGCATCGGGCGGTCGTGAGACCGTCCGCACCGAGGTGACCGTGGAGGGCATCGACCAGGCGGACCTGCTGGTAAGGTGGCTGCAGGAGCTTCTCTATCTCATGGAGGTAAGGCGTCTGCGGATATCGCGGCTGGAGATTCCCGAGCTCGGTGACACCCGCATGACGGCTGTGGTGAAGGGAGAGTACGGCTCCGGCCCCCCGGCGCGCGAGATCAAGGGAGTCACCTATCACGGACTGGAGATCAGACGGGCGGGCGGCGGCTGCGAGGCGGTCATTATCGTTGATGTATAGGGCACTGGAGAATCTGAGCGTCAGGCGCCTTGATAAATATCGCCTGGAGATACGGCGGCAGCCGCCCATGCTCACCTGCGGCGTCATTTATGCCAACGCGCGGATCGAGAAAGACCTGAAAGACGGCAACGTGCTCCGGCAGGTGGCGAACGTGGCGTGCCTGCCGGGTATTATAGGCCCTTCGCTCGCCATGCCGGACATCCACTGGGGCTACGGATTTCCCATCGGAGGGGTCGCCGCCTTTTCTCTTGACGGCGGGATCATCTCGCCCGGAGGAGTGGGCTACGATATCAACTGCGGCATCCGCTGCATTACCACCCGAATCTCGATGCGTGAGCTCCACCCCGGTGTGGAAGATCTGCTCGCCCTGCTCTACAGCACAATACCTTCCGGAGTGGGATCGAGCACCCGGGGCTTCCGTGTGGGGAAAAGGGATCTCCTGGACGTTCTCGCGAACGGCTCGAGGTGGGCCCTGAAGCAGGGGCTCGCCGACCGGGAAGACCTCGAAGCCCACGAGGACGGGGGATGCATGGAGGACGCCGACCCGGAGGCTGTCTCCGAGAGGGCCATAGAGCGCGGCCTTCCCCAGTTGGGCACTCTGGGCTCGGGAAACCATTTTCTGGAGATCGACGTGGTGGAGGAGATCTTCGACGAGGATACGGCCCGGATTTTCGGCCTGTTCGAAGGGCAGACGGTGGTCCTCATCCACAGCGGCTCACGGGGACTCGGCCACCAGGTCTGCGACGACTATGTGCACGCCATGCTGTCCGCCGGGATCAGATCGGGAATCGAGCTGCCCGACAGGCAGCTCGCCTGCGCACCAATATCCGGCAGCCAGGGAAAGGCATACTTCGGGGCTATGGCAGCCGCCGCAAACTTCGCCTTTGCCAACCGGCAGATCATGACCCATCTCGTGAGACAGACCTTCGAGCGGTATTTCTCGTCGAGCTGGGAGAGGCTGGGCATGAGGCTGCTCTACGACTGCTGCCACAACATCGCGAAAAAGGAGACGATCACCTGGGAGGGCAGGCGGATTCAGGCGTGCATCCACCGCAAAGGCGCGACGCGGGCGCTGGGCCCGGGCGACCGCCGTCTTCCGGAGAGGTTCCGCAAGACCGGCCAGCCGGTGCTCGTGCCGGGAGACATGGGGAGGTCGTCGTATATCCTCGCTGGAGCGCCTGGTGCGAAGGAGACCTTCTCGAGCGCCTGCCACGGCGCGGGCAGACTCCTCTCCAGGCAGCAGGCGAAAAAGCTCGGCAGGGGCAGGTCAATTCTCGACGAGCTGAAGGGCAGGGGCGTTCACGCCATGGCCGCATCCCGGGGCACTCTTGCAGAAGAGGCCCCTGATGCCTACAAGGATGTGGCCGAGGTGGTGTCCACCATCACCGGGGCGGGAATCTGCCGCGCCGTGGCGCGGCTCAAGCCCCTTGCCATGGTGAAAGGATGACCGCTGGGAGTTACGCTTCGGGTGTTTCCGCAGCAGCGGCGGCTCCAGCCGCCTCTTCCGGAGCAACCTCTGCGGCCGGTGCAGCTTCTTCGGCGAACTTGGCCTGTACGAGAACCGCGATCACCTTGTCTTCGCTCACCCCGTGAGCCAGGCTCGCTCCCTCGGGGAGCTTCAGGTCGGAGGCATGGATCACGTCGTGCTTATCCGCGATGGACGACACGTCCACCTCGATCTCCGAGGGGATATTCTTGGGCGAGCACTTGATCGCGATGCTGGTCGCCTCGTGTCCGATCTTGCCTTTCCCTTCCTTCTCGGCGGGAGACGTTCCCACGAAGACGAGCGGAATTTCCACCGTTACCTCGCGTCGCAGGTCCACCTTCAAGAAGTCGATGTGGAGGATTCTGCCGGTCAGGTTGTCGCGCTGAATCGCGTGTACGAGTACCGGCAGCGTCTTGCCGCCGAGGCCGGCATCGATGACGGCCGTGCCGTGGGTCTTCTTGTAGACGTTCTCGAACTCCTTCTGAGGGACCTGGACCAGCGTGCTCTCAAAACCCCTCCCGTAGACCACGGCCGGGATGACGCCCTCTCTGCGCAGAGCGCGGACCTTCTTCTTCTGGATCGAACGTGGAGCCAGTGTCAAGGTAACCTTATCCTGTGTTCCCATTTCTTGTCCTCCGCTTTCTTTGACAAAAAAGTATCCATGCTTTCTGAATCACTGCCACATAGCACAGAAAAACGCGACAGTATAGTCCCGATGCATGCAATCTTTTCGCGGACTGCCATTCTCCCCTTGACATATCGGCACCATATGGTACTTTTTCACCATGATACTGGCAGGCTAGGGCTGCCGGTATCTTTTTCTTTTTACCGTGGAGAGGAAGTATGAAAAGAAATCCCATGACGAGAGAGGGCTTTCGCGCCCTGCAGGATGAGCTGGAACGCCTGAAGAAAGTCGAGCGGCCCCAGGTCATCAGGGCCATCGAAGAAGCCAGGGGACACGGCGATCTTTCGGAAAACGCCGAGTATATCTACGCCAAGGAACGCCAGTCACTCATCGAGGGAAGGCTGCAGGATCTGGAAAACAAGCTGGGCACCGCCGAGATCATCGATACAACGAACCTCCCTGAAGACCGGATCGTTTTCGGCTCCCGATTCATACTCAGCAATGTCGATACGGAAGAAGAGACGCTCTATCAGATCGTCGGCGTCGACGAATCGGACATATCGCAGGGCAAGATCTCGATCGAGTCACCCATGGCAAAGGCGCTGATCGGCAAAAGGCTCGATGACGAGGTGGTCGTGGACACGCCCAGCGGGCAGCGGGAATTCGAGATCGTCGAGATTCTGAAAAGCTAGTCGTTTGTAAGAACGCCGTTCGTTTTTTCAGTCTGCCTCACCGGAGGGCCGTCTCTGCGGACGGCTGACGAACGCGGGAGAAAATAGATGTGCGGTCGGGCGGTCACGGGGTCTTTCCCCACCCGCACCGGCGTCCGGTAGACCTCCTCGATGGTGCGCCGGGTCAGGACCTCCTCCGGCGTCCCGGCCGCTCGGATTTCCCCCTTTTCGAGCATGAGCACCCTGTTGCAGTATCCGCTGGCCAGGTTGAGGTCGTGCAATATGACCAGGATGGAGAGCCCGGCTGTTACCGACAGGGAATCTATCAGATCGAGCACCCGGATCTTGTGGCTGATATCCAGGTGGGCCGTGGGCTCGTCCATGAGGAGCAGCTCGGGCGTCTGCACGAGACCCTGGGCCAGGTATGCGCGCTGCATTTCCCCTCCGGAAAGCGCGTTTACCTTTCGGGTGCGGATATGCGCCAGGCCGAGCAACTCCAGGGTTTCCGCAATGATCCGGCGGTCTTGCTGTTTCAGGGGAGAGAGCCTGCCGGTGTGGGGATATCTCCCCAGCGAAACGAATTCCTCCACGGTAAAAGGAGGGGGGATCATGCGGAACTGGGGGATTACCGCCACCCTGCGCGCGAACTCCCTGCGCGGCATGCCGGAGATGTCATCGCCGCGGAATCGGACCGTACCGCTCCATGGCTTCAGGATGCGGCTTATGGTGCGAAAAAGAGTGGTCTTGCCCGCTCCGTTGGGGCCAACCACCCCGGTGATGCCTCCGCCGGGGACCGCGAAGGTGACGTCTCTGATGACCGGGGCTTTCTCGTATCCCGCCGTGACGCGCTCGACCGTAAGAATGCTCATGTCAGGCCACCTCGGCGGGACGGGATTTGAGCAGATAGACTATGAAGAAAATGCCGCCTGCTATGCCTGTGATGACCCCCACGGGCAGCTCCAGGGGCCTAATGATGACTTGGGAGATGGTGTCGGAGAAGATGAGAAAACCCGCACCGGCCAGCATGGATGAGGGAATGACGTAGTGATGGTCGGCGCCGGCCGCGGCACGCATGGCATGCGGAATGACCAGTCCGATGAAGGCGATGATGCCGGAGAGCGCCACGCACACTCCTGTGATCAGGGATGCGCACACGAGCAGAATCGCCCTGGCCTTCTTGGCATCCAGGCCCAGGTGGTACGAGGTCTCGTCTCCCAGAGAGAGCAGGTTGAGCTCCCTGGCGAACAGCGGGAGCCCGAGCATGACGGGCAGCATCAGAAGGAGCATCTTGAGGGAGCCCGGCGGCGGCGAGCTCAGGGAGCCCATGAGCCACAGGATGGAGGCGTGTACCTCTCGGGAGGAAGCCACGGCGAAGATGAACATGACGAGCGAGGAGAAGAGAAAGCTCATGATGATGCCGGCGAGGATCAGCATGCTGTTGGAAAAGCCTTTCAGCGAGGCCGCACCGAGCACGGCGCCGATGCTCAGGCAGCAGCCGGTGAAGCAGATGAGCACCATGGGAAGGCCGCTGATGCCGAGCAGGATGGCGATGACCGCCCCCAGCGCCCCGCCCCCCGAGACTCCCAATGTGTAGGGCTCGGCCAGCGGGTTGCGCAGGATGGCCTGGAATACGACCCCGCACACCGCCAGTGCCGAGCCAACCATGCCCGCGGCGGCGATTCTTGGAAGTCTGAGCTCCCAGATGAGCGTCCCTGCGGTCCCGCCCTGTCCGGGGTGGAGCAGCGCGGAGACGACCTCGCGGGGCGGAAGGTGCATTCCCCCGGTGAACAGGCCGAGCGCGATACACAACATGAGGAAGACGAGCAGGAACAGGAGCACGAGACCGCGGCTCACGGCGCCTCCGGGTAGAGATGACCGATCATGGTTTCAAACGCCGCAAGGAACATGCCCGGAGTGGGCTGGCAGACGAGATCGGCGTTCAGTGCATACACCCTGTTGTTCCTGACCGCGCTGATCATCGCGAACCGGGACCACGGGGCAGGCTGATCCATCGGGCCGTCCATGCCGCTCACCGTGAAAATGACCTCCGGGTCGCCTGCGACCACGTTCTCCACATTGACTCTGGGATACTTCGCCTTGAGCTGTCCGAAGATGTTCCGGCATCCAGCCAGGCGGATCAGCTCGCCGGTATATGTATCATCTCCTGCCGTCACCATGGGGTTCGTTCCCATCTGCCAGAACACTCGTAACGGTGCACGCCCGGCCGTCCGCGCACGCAGGGCATCCACTTTCCTGCGGATGTCCGAGACGATCGCGGCGGCTTCATGCTCCCTGCCGATGACGGCGCCCAGCCGTATGAACTCGCTGCACATGCACGAGAACGATTCGCATCCTTTGAATACCACCACCTCGATCCCCAGCGCTTTGAGCTTCTCGATGTCGGCCTGTTTATTGGAATCCATGCTGGCCAATACAAGATCTGGCTCGAGCGCGCAGATCTTCTCGAAGTTCAGCAGGGTGAGGCTTCCCACCACCTCATGGTTCCGCCGGGCGTTCTCGGGGCAGAAGCTCGTGACCCCCACCAGCCGCCCCTGTTCCTTGAGATCGTAGATCTCCCGGGTGAGCGACGGCGCGAGTGATATGATCCTCTGCGGTCCCTCTGCCCGAGCGGGCGCAAAGCCCGATACGAAAAGAACCGTCAGAATGCCCATGAATGCAATAGCCTTACCCATGATCGGGGTGCTCCCCATTCCATCAGGAATCTGTGATGAACACTCTAATCACAGAACGGACAGCCAGGCAAGGTCCAGGAACCATAGGGTCAGACCATGGGGTCAGGTCTTGACATGTGACAGATGGGCGCCCATCTGTCACATGTCAAGACCTGACCCCTCCATGACCCCTCCACTTTCTTCTCGATTTTCTCCTGATGACAGGTGAAGAAATACAGGATATAAAGAAAGTTCTTCCCCGCTCAGGTGAATATATTCATATTCTTCCTGCCGAATCGTTTGAATGCACTGGCTCTGCGAGTCGTTTTTTGAAGGGTGTTATCGTCTCATCTCATTGAAAGGAGAACAGGTTATGAAGAGGGCAAAATGGATTGCATTGGCGGGAATGGTTCTCATTGTTTTCATGACGGGATGCCGCTGGGCGAACATCACCGTCACCATCCTCCAGACATCAGACGTGCACCACCATGCGAGCGGGTATGGGCCGTTTCTCGATTACACCCCGCTCGACACCTCAGACAACGATTCCGTGACCGGCGGGTACGCGCGGCTGGCAACCCTCATCAACAGCATCCGCGAGGAGCAGGCGGCCAAGTGCATACCGACTCTGCTCGTCGATTCGGGGGACTTTTCCATGGGAACGGTGTACGACTTGAGCGCGGCAGACCCGATCTCGCTGAAGTTCTTCAGCATGATGGGCTACGACGCCGTCACCCTGGGCAACCATGAGTTCGACTGGTCGCCCTCCGGGCTGGCGATGCTGCTGTCCAACGGGGCGTCAAACGGGTTCAGCGTACCGGTGGTGGCCACCAACATGGTCATCCCCGAAGGCAATGTCCTGCAGACCGTAAAAGATTCCGGGATCATCGTGGACAAAAAGATCATCAGTTACCCTTACGGGATCAAGGTGGGCATTCTGGGCGTCATGGGCCCGGACTCGGATTCAAAAGCGCCGGTAGCGGCTCCCGTCACCTTCAACCACGACTACGCATTCATTCAGCAGCAGGTGAACGACCTGAAGAGCAAGTGCGTCGATCTGGTGGTCGTCCTGTCCCACGGAGGTGTTGGGAGCAGCGGAACAGGTGACGACGCAGACCTTGCCGCGAACGTCACGGGCATCGACATCATTGCTTCGGGGCACTATCATACCGCCACAGCCGATGTCATCATCGCCGGCGAATCGAACACGCTCATTTTCTCTCCCGGCGAGTACGGCGAATACCTCAGCAGGCTCGACATCACCTACAACATCCTGACTCGTAAGATGGTGGGCTACAAGTTCACCCTCATACCGGTGGATGACGACGTACCGGGCGATCCAGCGGTCCAGGCCATGGTGGAACAGTATCATGCATTCATCAACGCAGGCATCGCCCAGCTCGGCGTCACCATGGAGAGCCCCGTGTCCAGGACAGGCTTCCCCGTCGAGCTCCTATCGCTTCAGGAGTCCAGCCTCGGGAACCTCGCTGCCGACTCGATCCGGGCCGTAGCCAGCTCCCTGGCGCCCCTGAATGATGGGAACCCGTGCGATTTCAGCGTGGTTGCAAGCGGAGTCATCCGTGACAATCTCTATCCGGGCACCACGGGCTTCATCACGTTCGCCGATATATACAATGTGCTGCCGCTTGGCATTTCCCCGGACACCTCGCAGCCGGTACCGGGATATCCCCTCATGTCTCTGTACGTGACGGCAGGCGATCTCCGGAACATCTGCGAGGCGGCGCTGACGGTCGCCCCTGTGATCGGCTCAGACTTCTATCTGAACTTCTCCGGCCTCCAGATATACTACGACCCGATGTACGCCCCCTATTATGCTGGCGTCAGGAGCGTGGCGCTCTACGATCCGGCCGATACGTTCTGCATCGGCGAAGCCGTCCCGATCGACCTCTCGGACACGGAGACGGTCTATCACTGCGTGGTCGATCTCTACGCCCTGCAGATGATGGGTGCGGTGACCTCCATGGGCCTGCAAATCATCCCGCGCGACGAACACGGCGAAGTCATCGACCCGGCGCTGTACATGACCAGGCGGCTCGACGCGAGTCTCAACCCCGGCGTTCAGGAGCTCAAGGAGTGGATGGCGCTGCTCTACTTCCTCAAGGATGCATTCCCGGCCAGCGGGTACGGCATCCCCGAGCTCCTCTACGGCCAGGACGGCGCCGCCCTGGGACGGATCAATTTCCTGAACTGAGGGGCCCGTCCCTTTCCTCGCAATCAGGCCTGACCCTTCTCAGAGGCGTCGTGCCTCTGTCAAGGGGCAGGCCGGTCTTTTTTGGAGACGATGCATCTCAATGACCGCCCCGGTCCTGTTTTCTCAAGGCCATGCAAACATGAGTTGACTTGTCTCCGGTAATTCCTTAAGGTCCGGCTATGGATTGGGATGCGCTGAAGAAGAAATATCCCGAGGATGCGGACGGGATCGACAAGGCCCGTCGGATTCACGCGTCCGTTGCGGAAAAGGTGCGGAAGCTCGATATCCCTGCCGGGACCGATGCCGGACCGGCGTCCAAAGGGATCATCCGGGCCCTTCCCTACAGCCTGCTTGCAGATGTCTGCAGACAGGCGTGGGCCGAGGTCATGGGCAATGAGCCCGGTGTGGATCTGGAAACGGCCCTGAAATCCTTTGTCGCGGATGAGCCGCTTCCGGAGGTCGGAAAAGACGATCAGGATATCCTGCCCATGTTTCTGCGGCCCGCGGTGACCGGGTATCTCAGAGCCCTCCGGGAGGCGAACGTCAATTCGGAGGAGTCCGGGCAGGGCGGAGGGGAATGCCCGTTCTGCAGCACGTATCCGAGGATCGCTTTCGACTCGGAGGCCTCCAGAGATCTCATCTGCCTTCTGTGCGGGATGCGGTGGAGGTTCAGAAGGGTCAAATGCCCGTTCTGCGGCAATGAGGACCACAACACCCTGGGGTATTTCGACGTGGAAGGCTCGGAAGGCGTGCGTGTCCAGTACTGTTCGGAATGCAAACACTATCTCAAGGTGATCGACACCAGAAACCGTGTTGCCTTCGACGCCGAAACCGAGGATGTCCTGAGCCTGAATCTGGACGCCGCAGCTCAGGAAGAAGGGTATCTCTGATCCGTCCCCGCCACCCGTGAACTACCTTCCTGTATAAAATCGGGCGTGTGTGTGAAATTTTCCTGCAGATCCCGCCGGTCGACCGCGTCTATCCCGATCGGGGAACCGACCGCTTTGAAGGGGATTCTTCGGGTGCGTAACCGTAACTGCACGACCTTACGCCGCTTCCGCTTTCGCCTGCTCTTTCTTCTTCCTCACGAATTGGGTGACCCAGATGCTGACCTCGTAGAGTACGATCAGAGGTATGGCGAGCATGATCTGGCTGATCACATCGGGCGGGGTCAGGATCGCGGCAACAATGAACACGATGAGAACGGCGTATTTGCGGTTCCTTCTCAGCATTCCGGGATTCACGATTCCCATCCTGGCGAGGAAATACATGATCACGGGCAGCTCGAAGGTGATGCCGAATGCCAGCATGAGCTTCATGACCAGGCCGAGATAATCCCTCATGGCCGGCAAGGCGGCGATATTGTCTGTCTGGAACCCCAGGAAAAACTGGAAGCCGTAGGGAAACACGACGTAATACGCGAAGCTCACGCCCGCCAGGAAAAAGAGCGTGGCAATGATCATGAAGGGCAGCACATAACGCCGCTCGTTCTCGTAGAGCCCGGGCATGATGAACTTCCAGATCTGATAGAAGATCACGGGAGATGAGAGCACGAGGCCGGAAAAAAAGGCCACTTTCAGATAGGTGATGAAGGCCTCGGGCAGCGAAGTGTAGATGAGGTGGCTGTTTTCCGGCAGCACCCTGGCCAGAGGCGATACCAGGAACTGAAAGATCCGCTCCTTGAATGCATAGGTTGCGACAAAGCCCACAGCCACGGCAATGACGCACTTGATGAGTCTCCAGCGAAGCTCCTCGAGATGATCGTGGATAGGCAGCTTGTCCTCTTCCAACCCGTTATTCCTCTATCTCGCCGGGACGGTACGACATGAGCTCGTCCTCGCTTTTTTTCTTTTCAGGCTGCCTTTCTTCCTGCTGCACAGGCGCGGACGCAGAGTTCGGCGCCGTAGTGCCGCCCTGCTTGGATGCAGGTGCGGCGGGCTCGGCAGGGGTCTCCCTGGATGCCACGTCGATCTCTCTCTTGAGATCGTTGGTCGCCCTCTGAAATTCCCCCATGGCCTTTCCGATAGTCTTCGCCATCTCGGGCAGCTTCTTTGGACCGAGAATAATCAAGGCTAACAGAAGGATGAGAAGGAGTTCCTGACCGCCGATACCGAACATGGTATGACCATATAAGGCTTTTTCCCACGGGTGTCAAATCAAAGAACGGCGGGCTTTTAGCATTTGACTAATACCGCTGTGTTACATAATCTAGACACTGCCATGCAGAGAAGGACCATAGCACGGGAGATCCATATGGAGGGGGTCGGTCTCCACAGCGGCGGCCTGATTACGTTGACCGTGCGTCCCTCGCGGGAGGGGATTGTGTTCGTGAGGGACGGCGAGAGAATTCCCGCATCGCCTGAGAACGTGGTTGACACCCGGCTGAATACCGCCATCGGACGCGGCGGAGTGACGATCTCGACCGTGGAACATCTCATGTCAGCCCTGTACGGGCTCGGCATCACTGACTGCGAGGTGGAGGTCTCCGGTGCCGAAATCCCCGCCATGGACGGTTCGGCGCTCCCTTTTTATAAGATGCTCCTGCAGGCGGGCCCGCAGGATGTTCCCGGGGAGGCGCCCGAAATCTGCATCGATAGGACCGTAGCGGTTGAGGACGGGGCCTCGTGGATAAAGGCATGCCCCGGTCCCTTCAGCATCACCTATGAAATAGATTTTTCCGCCCGGGCCGTCGGCCGCCAGCAGTACTGCTACGACGGCACGGACTACGGCGGCCGGATCGCCCCTGCCAGGACATTCGGGATGCTCAAGGATGTGGAAATGATGCATGCAGCAGGGCTCGCTCGGGGCGGCAGCCTTCAGAACGCCGTAGTAGTGGACGACGAGCGTGTGCTGAACCCGGAGGGGTTGAGATTCCCGGACGAGTTCATCCGCCACAAGGTACTCGATCTCCTCGGAGATCTCTGGCTCATCGGCGCTCCACCGGTCGGCGCCATCCGGGCATACCGGGCGAGCCACCGTCTCCACGTGGCGCTGGCCCATGAGCTCATCTCGCTGTACCGTCCGCGGGACAGGAGACCTTTGCGATGACGAAGAGAACCAGAGAGATCATCTACATCGTCGTCATCATCGCTGTAATCGCCTTTTTGAGCATCGCCCAGACGAACATCCGGAACATCCAGGCGCTGTCTTCCATCCGCAACCTCGTCATCTTCGGCCTGATCAGCCTCAACATCGTGCTTCTGGTCCTGGTCATCTTTCTGGTCACCCGCAATCTCGCGAAGCTCCTGCTGGAAAGGCAGCAAGGGATGCTCGGCACGAGGCTCAGAACCAAGCTCGTGGCCGCGTTCGTCACACTCACCATCATCCCCACCACGGTCCTGTTCATCGCCAGCATCATATTCCTGAACCAGAGCATGGAAGGCTGGCTCTCCAGCGAGGTGGAAACCGCCATCGAAGAGTCCATGAACGTGGCGAACATCTACTACAAGGAGGCCTCGGCCGACGCCATCCACTACGCGAGTTCCATATCCGATGAGATCACGGAGAGGAGGCTCCTCAAAGAAGAAAATCTCGAGATCCTCAAGAGCCTGCTCGAGGAGAAGATGGTGCTGTTTCGACTCTCGGCCGTGGAGATCTTCTCGTCACAGGGAGAGGAGCTGGTGAAGATCGTGTCCCCGGACATCGGCGTGGCGGGCCTTCCCTCACCGGATTCGAGTCTAGTACTCTCCGCCATGGAGGGCAAGACCATGTCCATCGTGGTCCGCACCGGAGACGCGGACATTATCGAGGGCATCGTGCCTATCCGGTCGTCGTTCAACCTCAAGGACGTGGTGGGCGTGCTCGTTGCGGACTATTACATACCGGAGAGCATATCCGGCAGGATGAGCATCATCCGTTCCACGTTCACGGACTACATTCACAGTCTCAAGCTCAAAGGCCCCATCAAGACCAACTACATCATCATCCTCACGTCCATCACGCTCCTGGTGATCTTCTCTGCCGTGTGGTTCGGCATGAACATCTCCAAGGGGCTCATCAACCCCATAGAGAAGCTCGTGGAAGGCACCCAGCGGATATCCCGGGGCGATTTGAGCTTCTCCATCGACGTCCAGTCCAACGATGAACTGGGACTTCTGGTCCAGGACTTCAATACCATGGTGAACGACCTCACGGAATCGCGCAAGCGTCTGGAGAATGCCTACAACGAACTCACCTACCGCAATCGCTATATCGAGACCGTGCTCACCAACATCTCGACCGGCGTCATCACCATCGGCCGGGACGACTGCATCAGCATGATCAATCCCGCGGCCCAGAGCATGCTCGCCATTTCCGAGTACGATTCGATGGGGAAGATGTATCATGAGGTGCTCAGCGACGATTACATCTCCATCGTCACCGAGCTCATCGAGCCCCTGAAGAAGTCCCAGGGCATCGCCACCCAGAAGCAGATCACCATATCAGTGGACTCCAAGAGACTGACGCTGCTCGGACATGCATCGTTTCTCCACGACGACAACGGCGAGCACATGGGTATGGTGGTGGTGTTCGACGACCTCACGCAGCTCCAGAAGATGCAGCGCATGGCGGCATGGAGAGAGGTGGCCCGGAGGATCGCCCATGAGGTAAAGAACCCGCTGACCCCCATCCAGCTGTCCGCCCAGAGGCTCAGGCGCAGGTATCTGGACCGCCTCGGGGAGGAAGGCCAGGTATTCGACGAGTGTACCCGGATCATCATCAATGAGGTCGACGAGATGAAGCGACTGGTCAACGAGTTCTCCGCATTCGCGAAGATGCCCTCGTGCATGCCGGCCCCGGGCGATCTCAACAAGGTGGTGCAGGACGCCGCAGCGCTTTACCGGCAGGCCCATCCGAAGGTCTCCTATGAGCTCAGGCTCGACGAGACCATGCCCAGGGTGGAAATAGACGCCCCGCAGATGAGCAGGGCGGTCGGGAACCTGCTGGAGAACGCCACCACCGCTGTCCTGGAGCCCGGAAACACCCCGAGGAAGGTTTCCATCCAGACGAGCTACGATGCCGATGTGCACATAGCCACCCTGGAGATCGCCGATACCGGCGCCGGGATACCCCCCAAGGCCAAGGAAAGGCTGTTCGAGCCCTACTTCTCCACGAAAAAGGGAGGGACGGGACTGGGCCTGGTCATAGTCAATCGGATCGTCTCGGACCACAACGGCTTCGTCCGGGTCAGGGACAACACGCCTACAGGCACGATTTTCAGTATAGAGCTGCCGGTAAAGGAGTAGTGCATGAAGCGTTCTATTCTCATAGTGGATGACGAGGAGAGCATCCGGTTCTCGCTGAAGGGCGGGCTCGAGGATGAGGGGTACCACACCCTGCTTGCGGCCAATGGAGAGGAGGCTCTCCAGATCATCGAGAGCCATGAGGTGGATCTGATCCTCCTGGACATCTGGATGCCGGGCAAAGACGGCCTGCAGATCCTGGAAGACCTCAAGAAGGACGGGTTCAAGCCGCCGGTCATCATCATGACCGGGCATGGGTCCATCGACACCGCCATCAGGGCTACCCGGCTCGGCGCCCTGGACTTCATCGAGAAGCCTCTGGACCTGAACAAGATCATCATCACGATCAACAACACCCTGCATCTGAGAGCCTTGGAGGAAGAGAACGCCCTTCTCAGGAAAAAGGCGGAAAAAGACGACGAGATCATCGGAAACTCTCCCGCCATCAGAAAGCTCAAGGAGCAGATCGACAGGGCGGCCCCCACGGACGCCTGGGTGCTGATCCTCGGAGAGAACGGGACGGGCAAGGAACTTGTGGCCAGGAGAATCCACAAGAACAGCCTGAGGGCCAAGCAGCCGTTTGTGGAGGTCAACTGCGCTGCGATCCCGCAGGAGCTCATCGAAAGCGAGCTCTTCGGTCATGAGAAGGGCGCGTTCACCGGCGCCACGGAACGCAGGCGGGGCAAGTTCGACCTGGCCAACAACGGCACGCTTTTCCTGGACGAGATCGGCGACATGAGCCTGCCCACCCAGGCCAAGATCCTGAGGATCCTGCAGGAGCAGCGGTTCGAACGGGTGGGGGGCGCCCAGACGATCCAGGTGGATGTGCGGGTGCTCACCGCCACCAACAAGGACCTCGAAAAGGAGATCGAAGCGGGAAGGTTCCGGCAGGACCTCTACTACCGCCTCAATGTCATCCCCATCTATGTGCCCAGGCTCGCCGACCGCAAGGAAGACATCCCCGAGCTTGTGGAGCATTTCCTCAAGATGTATTCTTCTCTCAAGGGCGGGAAAAAGAAGACTATGACCGAGGGCGCGGTCAAGAAGCTCATGCAGCACGACTGGCCGGGGAACGTGCGCGAGCTCAAGAATATCGTGGAAAGGCTGGTGATCATGACGCCTGGGGATGTGATCACGGTTGACGATATTCTCCCTCTTGGGTCGAGAGCCGCCTCCGAGACCGACAGGCTCATCGACATCACCCTGCTCAAGGACGCCAGGGCGGAATTCGAGAAGATGTTCATTGAAAAGAAGCTCAAGGAGTGCGGGTACAACATCTCCAAGACAGCAGACCTCATCGGTGTCGAACGAAGCAACCTGCACAGGAAAATCAAGGGTCTGGGCATCGATGTGGGATGAGACGGGCGCGGTCAGGAAGGATCCCGGGGGCAGGCTGAACATCGCGCTGGTCTACCCCAACACCTACTGGGTGGGGATGTCCAACCTCGGGCTGCACACCATGTACCGGGTGCTCAACGGCCACCCGTCCATCCTGTGCGAGCGGTTCTTTACCGACTCTCCGCGCTCGGTCGAGTCCTCACGGGCGCTGCAGGACTTTCATATCGTGGCGTTCAGCGTCTCCTACGAGCTGGACTGGGTCAACATGATCCGGATCCTGATCGACAACCGTATCCCGGTGAGAGCCGAAGAACGAAAGGGAAGGCCCATCGTCATGGCGGGAGGGGCCGCGGTGACCATCAACCCCGAACCGGCGGCCGATGCCCTGGATTTCTGCTTTCTGGGGGAGGGCGAACCTCTGGCCGACGCACTCTTCGACGCCTTTTCTTCGGGCGGCGGCTACCAGGGGTTCCTGGAGAGGCTTTCGCATGTGACAGGCGTCTACGTGCCGGCGCAGACGTACCCGGTCTACGATGGAGAGCGGATCAGGGAGTTCGCCGGCCCCAGGCCCGTCATCTCCGTTGTGCAGCCCTTCGAGGAGCCGGGCCACTCCGTCATCCTCACGGACAGGACCGTGTTTCAGGACATGTTCCTCACTGAGATCGCCCGCGGCTGTCCGTTCAGCTGCAAGTTCTGCACGGCCCGCGAGATTTATTCCCCGTTCCGGCCCGTGGAGGTGAGCCGCCTGACGGCCATACTCGACAAGGCTGCGGCCTCGGGCAGGAAGCTGGGACTGGTGAGCACCTCGCTGAACAACCATCCCCGGCTGCCGCAGCTGCTTGAGGAGATCGGGGCCCGCAAGCTGAGGATCGCACCGCCGTCCCTGCGCCTGGGCATGCTTTCGGAGGAGCTGCTTGCGTACATGAAGGCTTCCGGCGTCAACGAGGTCACCCTGGCGCCCGAGGTGGGATCGGATACGCTGCGAGCCGCCCTGGGCAAGCGGGTGAGCGGCGAGGCCATCCTCGAAGATGTGGTTTCCCTGGTCAGAAGCGGCATCAGAGACATCAAGCTCTATCTCATGGTGGGGCTTCCCGGCGAGGGGCAGGACGATCTGGAAGCGGCGGTGGATCTGGTGAAACGCATCCGCCAGACCTTCATTCAGGTCTCCCGGGGCAACAGACGGATCGGCAGAGTCTCCGTGAGCATCAATGCCATGGTGCCCAAGCCTCATACGCAATACGAGCGGGAGGCCATGCCCGATCCCGGCGAGGCGAAGAAGAGAATCCGGAAGATCGTAAAGGGCCTCAAATCACAGAGCAATGTGACGGTGAGCTTCGAGGGGCCCAAGTGGGCATACATCCAGGCCCTGATCGCCCGCGGCGACCGCCGGGTCCTCGATGTACTTCTCGAGATGGCGGCGAGCGACCAGTCGCGATGGCAGGACGTCCTCAAGCGCTGGCCGCGCAACCCCGACTACTATGCGCTCCGGCGGCATGATCCGGATGAGATCCTTCCGTGGTCGTTCTACTCCATGCCCGGACCAACCCCATGCGGAAGCGGAGGAGGCGGGGCATGAGCACGGGCAATCCCCACTACACCGGCCACCGCAGGCGGCTGCGCATCCGGTTCAGGGATGCGGGCAAAGAGGCCGTGACGGATTACGAGCTCCTCGAGCTGCTCCTGGGGTATGCGATTCCCCGCAAAGACACGAAGCCTCTTGCCAAGGAGCTGATAAAGGAATACGGGTCGCTGCGTCGGATCTTCGACGAGTCGTTTGAGGGTCTTGAAAGCAGGAAGGGCATCGGCGAGTATGCGGCCACGTTGATCAAGCTCGTGAAGGCATGTATGGGGAGATGCCTGGAGCCCGGGCGGGACGACGCCGTAGTCCTGGACAACCCGGAGGCGGTCATCCGTTATATCCAGGCCGAGATCGGGGGAGAGAGAACCGAGCACTTCGTGCTGCTGTGTCTGAACTCCGCCGGAAAGCTCATCCATACGGAATATCTCTGCCGGGGCACCGTGAACATGGCTCATGTGTATCCCCGGGAGGTGTTCAAGACGGCCCTGGCAAGGGACGCATCGGCCCTGATCCTCGTGCACAACCATCCTTCGGGAACCCTGACGCCCTCGTCGCACGATGAGCGGCTCACCCGGTCGCTCACGGAGCTGGGTGAGAGCCTCGGCATACCGGTCCACGACCATATCATCGTGACCAGAGACCAGGCGTACAGCATTGCCCTGGGACGATCCATCCGGATGTGATACAAGGGGGCGCATGGACATGAGATGCGCCGGCGGAACAATCGGGGAAGGCTCCCCGGCTTGGCCCGGCGGCCGTGCGTCGGAGGAGCGGATGTCATGCTGGAATATGCGGTGATCATCGCGGCCTGTATTGCAGGACTTGCCCTCGGCTGGCTTCTGGCCAAGGTTCGGTATCTGCCCGGGCTGAAACAGGCCCAGCAGGAGGCTGCCGGCCTGCGGGAAGCATTGAATGACCGAGAGGAGGAAATCCGGGGGCTTCGCGGGCTCCTCGAGACCGAACAGCAGGAGCGCGTGAAGGCACAGACGCGCTTCGAGGGCGCGCAGGATTCGCTGAGGCGGCAGGGCGAGATTCTCGAGGATGCGCGCAAAAAGCTCTCCGAAACGTTCCAGGCCCTTTCGGGCGACGCCCTGAAGAGCAACAACCAGATGTTCCTCGACCTTGCAGGCGGGACCATCAATACGCTGGTCACCGAGCTCAAGGGGGATATGGACCGGAGGCAGGAGGCGATCGACGCTCTCGTGAGGCCGCTTCAGGAGGCGCTGCAGCGCTATGAGACTCATCTGAGGGAGATCGAGAGCACGCGTCAGAGCGCATACGGGGACATCACCCGGTACATCACCGATCTCATGAAGACCCAGGAGAGGCTCCACGAACAGACCCGATCGCTGACCACGGCACTTAAAGTTCCGAATGTCAAGGGAAGATGGGGCGAGATCACCCTGAGAAGGGTGGTGGAGGTGTCCGGCATGTCGCCGCACTGCGATTTCGTCGAGCAGCCCTGCCTGCAGGCGGAATCGGGTATGAAGCGGCCCGACCTCATCATCAGGCTTCCCCGGAACAGGCAGGTGGTGGTGGACGCGAAGCTCCCCATCAGCGCCTACATGGACGCCTATTCCGCCGAGGACGAGGAAGTGAAGAAGGACCTCCTGGCCAAACACGCCCAGAGCTTGAGGAACCACATGATCTCGCTCTCGTCCAAGGAATATTTCCGGCAGTTCGATCCGACTCCCGATTTCGTGGTGCTCTTCCTCGCCTCGGAATCGTTCTTCAGCGCAGCCCTGGAGCACGACCGGACGCTGATCGAGGATGCCATAGACAGAAACGTGATCATCACCACCCCAACCACCCTTATCGCCCTGCTCCGCACCATTGCACTCACCTGGCAGCAGCATGCGGCCTCCGAGAACGCGGACAGGATCCTGAAAGGGGCGGTTGAGCTCTTCGAGAGGGTGAAGGTGTTCGCCCGGCACTTCGAGAAGCTCAAAGAAGGCATTCAGAAGACCGCCCAGGCGTACAACGCGGCGGTGCGGTCATGGGAGTCGAGAGTGCTGCCGTCCGCAGACAGGCTTCACAGGCTGGGCGCCATCAAGCACGACAACAGCCTGCCCAGGGTAGAGCATATCGAGGACTATCTCGGCGGGATCGCAGTGGATGAAGGGCCTGAAGACGGCGACGAGTTAGAACAGCTGGGTGGAGAAGAGGGATAGGCCGGGGATTCCGGGCCTCACGTATCCGCCTCCAGCAGGCTCTGAACCTTGTAGAGAATGATGTGCGCAGGAGAGGGTTTGACCAGGTAGAGGTTGGCCCCCGCATCAAAGGCGATCTTCCGGTTGTCGATTGAAGCCTCCGTGGTGAGCATGATGATGGGAAGGTCCCGATACTGCGGGTTCTGCCTGATGTTTCCGATGAGCTCGATGCCGTCCATGTTGGGCATGTTCAGATCAGAGATGACGAGTCTGATATCAGGGTTCAGCGCGAGCTTCTCGAGCGCATCGAAGCCGTCGCATGCCTCGATGCACTGATAGCGCTTCGGCTTGAACGTATGGACAAGGAGCTTTCTGACGGTTGCCGAGTCATCGACAATGAGAATCTTTACCATATGCTCCTCCGTCTACTCCTTTTTATATCCGAGGGCTCCCGGGAAATGGACCAGCTTGAATGCTCTCGAGATGTTGTGCAGTGATTCAGAATGTCCGATGAAAAGATAGCCGCCGGGGTTGAGGTTGTCGTAGAGCTGGGAGACGAACCTCTTTCTCGCGGCGTCGTCGAAGTAGATGAGGACGTTTCTGCAGAAGACGACATCGAGCCCCTGCATGAGCTTCACCCGCTTCTCGTCATTGAAGTTCATATACTGGAACTCAACGAGCATACGCACGTCATCGCACACCCTGTACTGTGAATCCTCCGGCACAAAGTATTTTTCTTTGATCTCAGGAGGTACGGATCGCAGCGTGTATTCGTTGTAGACGGCCGCCCGCGCGGATTTGAGCGCCTTTTCGCTGATGTCGCTGGCGAAGATCTTCACGTCCCATCCGTCGGCCGCTCCGCCGAGCACTTCCAGGGCCACCATGCCCAGCGTGTAGGGCTCGTCGCCGGTTGAGCATCCCGCCGACCAGAGCCTCAGCGTCTTATCTCCTTCGCCGGCCTTCCTCTGAAGGATCTCCGGCAGCGCCTTCTCCTGAAACGCCTGAATCTGGGGCGGGCTTCGGAAGAAGCTCGTTTCGTTCGTTGTCACCGAGTCGAACAGGGCCCTGATCTCCCGGGGCGACTGCGGATCGTACTTGAGCATGTAGTAGTATTTTTCGAAATCCGGGAGGTTGTTTGCCTTGATCCTCAAGCTCAGCCTGTTCTCGAGCTGGGGCTTTTTGTTGTCCGGAAAGAAGATCCCGGAGTGCTCGTAGATGAAATCCCTCAGCAGACGGAAGGTCTCGTCCGTCATCTGGAGCCGGCCGGTGTTGAGGTTGTCAGCCATTCGTGCTCTCCCCGCCGTCCTGATCCATGACAGCGGACAGGTATTCTTTGACCTCGCGGCCGATGTCTTCGATCTCGAAGGTGAGCCGCTCGATATCGACGAGATCCATGCGGTGCCCCATCTTCTTCAGGATGTGCCATCCTTGCTGGTCCTTGAGGACGAAGGGCGGGATATCCACATCGCAGGAGATCTCCCTGGCTTTTGCCAGAAGATCCGCGATGGATACGACCGAGCAGATGTCCTTGAATTGTGCCTGCTCCGGATGGTGGTGATAGAGGGCGACATCAATGATGTACGGAGGGAGCCCCCACTTCTGTGCGATAAAAGGTTCATCACACGGAAGCGTACTTTTGAGTTGAAAGGAGTGGACATACCTGCCT
>ERZ795058.244-NODE-244-length-90128-cov-9.233244_pt1 | contig 90128 bp, 74 predicted proteins | sample MGYA00375142_ERZ795058 | MGnify/ENA primary metagenome ERZ795058 (study PRJEB30187, sample SAMN05720210) | activated sludge metagenome | isolation source: anaerobic digester from wastewater treatment plant | place: Japan | collected 2015-04-20 ... | reverse complement strand
GGTTTCCTACAGCTTGCGCTGCAGGACAGGCAAATCCGCTCGCCCTGGAGCGGAGCGGAACCCCCGCAGCGTTAGCGGAGGTGGGCTGACTGCAAAGACACACCACACTGGGTGTGTTTTTGGTTTAAGTGCACGGTTCGGGTCCGTGCCCCTCGTTTCACTCGGGGTGCTTCGCGGAGGCCAGCGGTTTCCTACAGCTTGCGCTGCAGGACAGGCAAATCCGCTCGCCCTGGAGCGGAGTTAGCGGAGGTGGGCTGACTGAAAAGACACACCACAATGGGTATGTTTTTGGTTCTCAGTTTTATTTCCAGCCTACTGCATGCGCTTGACCGGCAGCATCTCGATGTAGCCGCGCCAGCCTTCGGGTGCCAGCTGCATTCTGGGAGCCAGTTCCGGCGCGTAATCGTAGCCGTAAACCTGCGGGTTAAAGCCTTTGATGCGCTGCATAACTGACCCACGGCTTCCTCAAAATTCTCATCATCATAAGGCTCGCCCTGGAACACGAGCAGCTGGCAGGGGGGCAGGTCGATGATGTCAAAGCCTTCAGGAATGCAGCCGCTGTAATCTGTGGAGACCTCCACGCCAAGTGCGTAGGTCCCTGTCCCGGTCGGGCGCATATTCTCCGGCAGCCACACGCCAACAGGCTCGTACAGGGCTTCCTTGATCTCGCACAGGACGTCCCAGGCGGCTGAGATGTTCTTTTCGCCGCACCCGATTTCTGCCGCGTAGGCGAAATAGTCCTCAGCCGCTTTGCTACGCATCAGGATTAATTTTCTGGCCGGGCGTTCGACGATTTGGGTAAAAATAAATGCTGTTGGGTTCATGGGTAATACCTCCGACTGCGAATTGGCACGATTTAGATAACGATACAGGATCAGCCAGCCCTCGGGGGTGGGGCGGGCGGCAAACCTCTTTGGTGAGATTCCGAACGCGTTGGTAAACGCGCGGGTAAACCCCTCGTGGCTGTCAAAAACGAAATCCAACGCAACGTCAATCACCCGGTGCTTGCCGGAGCGCAGCGCATGGGCGGAGGCAGTCAACCGTTGCTGGCGCAGATACTCAAACGGGGAAAGCCCCGTTTCGGTTTTGAATATCCTGGCTGCATGGTACTGGGAATAACCGGCTGCTTTTGCCAGGTCGCTGGCGGTGATGGGTTCCTGCAGATGCTCTTGAATGTAAGCTTTAATCCGCAGCGTTGCTGTTGTACTCTCTCTATTCGATGTGGGCATGCGCGTCTCACCTTCTGGTGTCGATTATACGCAGTTAAGAAAAACAAATCTTGACTTTAAATGCGATGCTTATGATCGGAAATTTTACCTCGGGAGCCTGAAAAATCTTAATATTTCCAGTGAAACTGCCTCCATATTTTTGCGGATGTTCGTTATAATTGCCGATTGTGGATGGACCCGAAGATGGAAGGCTGGACCGATGATAGCAATTAAAGCAGGAAACCGATGAAAACGAGAGACTGGCTGTTATTCTGGCTGGCGGGGCTGGTGTGGGGCACTTCTTTCCTTTGGATCAAGATCGCGGTGGAGGAAATCAGCCCCTTGATGCTGGTAAGCTTGCGCACGCTGCTGGCTGCCCTGGGGCTGGGCGTTTACCTGCTGGCTCGCAAATCGGCGCGGGCATCCCTGGATAAAATGCGCGCGCAATTTTGGGTTTTTGCGGTGATGGGACTGTTCAATATCGCAATTCCCTGGTTGTTGATCTCCTGGGCTGGACAGCATATTGATTCTGGGCTGTCTTCGATTGTCAATTCCAGCATGCCGTTGTTTACGAGCATGATCTCACCATTTTTTGTGAGCGACGACCGCTTAACGTTGAAAAAAGCCGTTGGATTGCTGACCGGTTTTGCTGGGGTGGTGATCCTGCTGTATCCTGAGCTTGGCGGCGCCTGGAGCCATCAACTGGCTGGACAGGCTGCCGTATTGCTGGCTGCAGTGTGCTACGCAGGTGCGACGGTTTTTGCACGGAAAAAAGCCAGAGACCTGCCAGCGGAGTCCCAGGCCTTTTTGCAATTTTTCACAGCCACACTGATGACCTGGGCTTTTACCCTGGCGACTCAGCGCTCGCTGAACTTCCCGAAGCTGCCGATCACCTGGCTTGCGTTGCTGTGGCTGGGTCTGCTGGGATCGGCACTGGCGTATATCGTCTTTTTCGACCTGTTGCCGCGCATCGGGCCGACGCGTATGTCGATGGTGACCTATATTATTCCGCTGTTTGCTGTGCTGTTGGGGATCATCTTTTTGGACGAACGCTTTCACTGGAGTGCAATCTTCGGTGCGCTGCTGATCCTGGCAGGGATTTCGATCGTCAATCTGCAACCTGGGCAAAAGCCGTGAGTTGATGCTGCCTGGCAGTTTCTTTTTAACCTGGGAAATGAGAACAGAAATCCATGCAAGACTATAAAACATTGACAAACCAGGGAAAACTGCGCCGCCTGCACAACCTGGCACGGCTGGGACTGAGCCATTATGAACTCAAAGAACCGCAATTGACCTTTCACGGTTTTGAGACCAACCTGCTGTACCGGGTGATCACTGCAGAGGGGGATCGCTACATGCTGCGCTTGGCTTACCCGGGCTGGCGCTCGCTGACCGACCTGCAGTCCGAAGCGCTGTGGGTGGGCGCACTGGCGCGGGACACTGAAATCCGCGTGCCGGAGATCCTGCACACTCGGGCTGGCGAACGGGTTTTGTCGCTGGCGGTGCCCTTTGTTCCGGATATGTGGCACATGACATTGATGCGCTGGGTTCCGGGTCGCTTGTTGGGGCACTACCTGACCGGCAGTAACCTGTCTCAGATGGGGCGCTTGTTTGCCAGGCTGCACCTCCACGGGAAGGCATGGCAGCCGCCGGCGGGGTTCACCCAGCGACGTTTTGAGCACTGGTTGTCACGCGGTGAAGAAGACCGAATATCTGGAGTTAATGCGCTACAAACGGATTCGCCTGGGGTCCCTGCGGCACACCAGGCGTGGATTGTACGCATGATCCAGCTCGTTGAGGAGGCTTATGCTCGAGTTGATCGCGCGGATTTGAGGGTGATTCACTGCGACCTGTGGCACGACAATATCAAGCTGTATCACGGTATGCTGTGTCCCTTTGATTTTGAGGACACGGTGTGGGGCTTCCGGGTCCATGATATTGCTATGGCTATGCTGGATCTGCTGGAAACGGTGGGCGAGGCGCGCTACCCAGCGATGCTGGACGCATTTCGCGAGGGATATGAAGCGCATTTACCCTGGCCCGAGGACCCGATTGAACCCTTTCAGATTGGGCGCATGCTGTGGGTGCTCAACTGGGTGGCGCGGCATCAGTCAGCGTACCTGGTTCAAGCGGTTGGACGTCATATCCCGGTGTTTGAGCATTTTCAGCACAGCGGGAGCGTGATTTTACCGAAATCACAGTAAAACAAGTGTCGGTGTGACACATAACTTTGGGGTGGAGCTTGATCAGCGCGCAAGCCTGAACTGTTTGGCGTTCATCGGGCATTCACAGGGAGGTGAGAGCACATTTTGGATGATACAGCAAGCCGGTTTGGACTCATGCGATGTTTTTCGGTTCTGGGTTTATTGATGATTGCGCCATCAACGAACTGGGCCGGGTCAGTTGGAGCACACTTGCCCCTGGCGGCGATTTTGCCTGCTTGCACTATGGATGTGTTTTAACAGAGTAGCCAACTGTATTATGCTATTAGCTTGCTTGACCCAACCAACTCTTCCTGAGCGCCACCCATCTGGTTGAAAAGCGCCAATCACAACACTTTCAAATCCATCCTGTTGTGCTGGTTCCCGGCATTAGCCGTTTGACATTGCTGATTCGGATTGATTGAGTATTTATTTGACTGTTGATAAAATGGAATTGGGGTTGAAATCAAATGCTTTCAGGCTTAAATTTTCAGGCCTTCACCCTCAGGATTGTGTTGATCCGAAGGGATGAAGGCCAATTGGTTTTTTCAAACAGCGGAGAGGACTTAACCGCGCTTAGTAACGTAGAATGAGTGCCATACGTTGATATTTTTCAAGCTGGCCATCCAGCAAGAATGTGACCTCGCCGCCTGTGTTGATCACAGCCTCGATGATCTCATCTACAGCGTCATCGATCACATCTGGTGCGGTCACGTCCTCTGCCAAGGTGAGATTCTGGCCAGTTTCATCCAGGCGGGCAGCGAAATGATAGTTTTCTTCCACCAACAGGTGCCTGCCGCGTCCGAATAAAGACTTGCGCCAAATATCGTTGATTTCAGTCGCCACCTTGCGGTCACTGAGGGCTTTTTCCAGTTCACTTAGCATTTGCTTTCGTTTTTCGGCCATTTTTTCTTGAACCAGAGGCCAGACCAGCTTGCTCAGCTCATGGGCGGGAGTTGTGTCGTGGTTGCCCGTAATGCGCCCAAAGATAATATCTTGATAATTGGTGATCTCGTTAAAAAATGCGTGGTAACGATCCACGCCCACCACGATCAGGGGCAGGCGATCAGTGTCCATAAAGGGTTTTAAAGCGCTGTCCACCTGACGGAAGAATTTGCGATGATACTCATCGCGGTAGGCAGATTTCCTGATACCTCTTCCACCTGGCAGAGATTGACTCCCGCCTGGCATCGTGTGTTCCATGGGGAAATTTCCGTTCTGAATTTCAACGAGGTTGTCCAGCGTACCTTCATACAACCGGGTGGGCTTTTCACTCAGGCTCAGCACCCAGTAACGGGTAGTGTGGTTGAGCGCGTACACCAGGTCGCGGGTTAAGAAGGTGTCATCAATCACCACCCGTTCAGGCACTGTGAAAGGCAGCACGAAACTTCGGCTGAAGTCCTGGTTGGCATACAGCACCAGCCCATCGAGAAGGTAGTTGTAGTCTATGTCTTCGGCTAATTTTTCCAGGCTGATTAAAATGGGTTCGACCTCACGCTTGGGAAATTCATTTAAAAGCCGGTTCACTGCTTCACGGACGAGATTTTTCACCCGGACAGGATCCTGCCGGTTCTCCGGTGCTGTACGGTGGGTCGGCAAGGTTATCGAAACACACGGGTAACCCATAATTTGTTGAACGAGGCGGACATCATGACGATTCATTGACTTAGCTCCTAATGATTTTTCTTTGTAAAACAACAGGAGTAATTTTACCCGAAGTCGATCAGTAAGGGGCAATTTGACCTGGTAGGGAGAATAAAAAATGCGGCCCGATTATGGACCGCATTTCTCTTGTTGGCTGATTGATGAGCCTTTAATCAATAAGAACGACGTTCTGAGCCATAGGGCCTTTATCACCCTCAACGATTTCGAACTCTACTCGCTGACCTTCGCGCAGGGTTTTGTAACCCTCAACTTTGATCTCAGAGAAGTGCACAAAAACGTCTTTTTCGCCGTTATCACGGGCGATGAAGCCATAGTTTTTTTGGTCGCTGAACCACTTAACAACGCCAAGTTCTCGCTCTGCCATGTTTGGAAACCTCCTTTGTTCCAAATTCCTATTAACCTTGCTAACGTACGGTCCAAACTAAAGCAAAACGAACGAACTTCTTATCGAACTTCCGTTAACCTCCATATATAAATATACTATGAGATAATTTCTGTGTCAATAAAGTGTCGAAAGGTAGTTTTTTTCTAAAAAAACCCCATCTAATTAATGGAGCGTTTATTATTCCCAGAATGTTGGCAGTTGTTCCCGGTAGGCGCTAAGGTACTCGTCCAGTATCTTCTGTGCGATGTCCATGTCACGAATGACAGAATCGAGCAACAATGCCTGCAGAGCCAGCTTCCGATCACCATACAGGACAGCGTCCACGGTTAGATGGCTGATGGTAATCTCCCGGCGCAGGAGTTCAGCGATCCCTTCCGGCAATTCACCGATTTGGGCACCTGTGATGCCATCAGCAGCGATTGTGCCGGGTATTTCAATGATGGCGTCCAAAGGCAGATTGGCGATTTGTCCCTGGTTGGGGATATTAAGGGCTTCCCATGATAAATGACCATCGGTGAGGAAACTTTCGATAACCTCCTGAGCGCCTTCGCTATAACTCGGCACAAATTCTTCGGGGTTGACCTTGTCCCGTGCGGCTTGTGCCAGGCTTGACCATTGATCCTCACGGCTCTGTTCGTGGTCAGACCATTCGTAAAGCTCAAGACCGTATTTTTCCCAGGGCTTTGTAACGGGATCACTGACCCAGGGGAGGTACTCGCACAGGTGCTCATCACCTGGAATCGGGAAAAGACCGAAGGCATCAAAAACTCGACGTGTGAGAGGTTCGAAGTTTTCCGGGAGGGCTTGCCAGCGTTCTCTAAACAGTGGGTAGAGGTCAGTGTTGGTTTGCCGGTCAGTCAGGTTTAACATCCAGGTGAAGTGGTTAACCCCAGCTGCAATAATCTTTACTTTTTCGACGGTTTGGAAATAGGTAAAAAACATGCTTGCAGCATAGCGAGGACTGGCATGGGTGCTGGTGAAAAAGTCTGGCACCATGATGTTGAGGTCATTTGCCAGCGCCTTACCGACCATGGCATAACCCGCACTGAGCTGGTGGCATAAGCCAACCACCTTGATGCGAGTATGACGGTGGATGGCTGCGCAAATGCGCGCCATGGGGTTGGTGAAGTTAATCAGCCAGGCATCAGGGCAGAGGGTTTCCATGTCGCGGGCAATTTCCATTATGGGGGTGATATTACGGGCAGCATGGGCAAAACCGCCAGGACCGCTATTTTCTGCGTAGGGTTGACGAACGCCAAATTTTAGCGGAATGCGGAAGTCGGATTCCCATAATCCCTCGCGCGGCCCAACTTCAATGGCGTTAATTACAAAATCTGCATCTTTGAGCGCCTGGCGTTGATGCGTAAAGGCGTCGATGTGCATGCCAGCATCCCACACATCATTCAACCACGAGATAAGCTCAACCATCACCGATAAGTGGGCTTCGTTTTTGTCCACCAGGATCAGTTGGCTGCCGTTGAGAATTGGGCTGCGCAAGAGAGAAACCAGGGTTGTCAACCCGAAGGAATAGCTGCCTGCGCCAACGCATACGATTTTTGTCGGGTGTACCATCATTATAGTTTTATTTACTCCCGTCAGAGGATTGTAAATACGCATCGATTGAGTGGGCCGCTTTACGCCCAGCGCCCATCGCTAAAATCACAGTTGCACCGCCGGTGACGATATCTCCCCCGGCAAACACGCCAGGTTTGCTAGTAGCCATGGTCTCTTCATCAACAATGATATTGCCCCAACGGTTGAAGTTCAGGTCATGCGTGGTGCGTTGAATGATCGGGTTGGAGCCGTTGCCGATGGCGACGATAACCAGGTTAACTGGGACTTCGTATTCAGACCCTTCAATCGGGACAGGGCTCCTGCGACCGGATTGATCGGGTTCGCCGAGCTCCATGCGGATCAGGCGCATCGCCTTCAGCCAGCCTCCTTCATCACCGATGTATTCGACCGGTGCCTGGAGGAATTGGAAGTCGATGTGTTCATCTTTTGCATGTTTGATTTCTTCCAGCCTGGCGGGCATTTCTTTGTCTGTCCGGCGATAGATGATGCTGCTTTGGGAGGCACCCAGCCGCAGGGCGACCCGCGCTGAATCCAGGGCAGTGTTGCCGCCGCCGATCACAGCCACACGCTTACCCAGGCAGTCAATTACGGGAGTATCGGATTTGGGAAATTCGTAGGCTTTCATCAGGTTGACGCGGGTTAAAAATTCATTGGCAGAGTAGACTCCGACCAGGTTTTCCCCTGGGATGTTCATAAAATAAGGCAATCCTGCGCCGACACCGACAAAGACTGCCTGGTAGCCTTCTTCTTCCATCAATTCATCAATCGTGTAAGTTACCCCGATGACAATGTTGGGTTTGAATTCCACTCCCAGTGCGGCCAGGCCCTCTACCTCTTCCCGAACAATCGCTTTTGGCAGGCGGAATTCTGGAATGCCGTAGGTCAACACACCGCCATACTCGTGGTAGGCTTCGAAAACGGTGACTGCATGACCCATACGAATCAGATCTCCCGCGCAGGCGAGCCCAGCCGGACCGGAACCGATAATGGCGACCTTTTTACCGGTCTTCTGTTGGAAGGGGAAGGGCTCCGGGGTTAAGTTACCGTGGACACGTTCATAATCGGTGACGAAACGAACGAGGGCGCCAATCGCTACGGCTTCGCCACGCTTGGTAAGAATACAGGCGCCTTCGCACTGATCGGATTGTGGACAAACGCGGCCACACACAGCTGCCAGCACATTATTCTCTTTATATTTCTTTGAGGAAGCAATATAATCTCGCTCCTTGATCAGGCGAATGAAGTCAGGGATTTTTACCCCGACAGGGCAACCTTCCACGCAGGGCTGGTTTTTACATTCCAAACAGCGTTGCGCTTCTAATAAAGCCAGTGTTTCAGTAAATCCGAGATTGACTTCAATAAAATCCTTAACCCGTTCTTCAGGTTCCCTGGCAGGCATCGGCTGGCGCGGGATCTTTCGGATTTCTCTACGGTTAGCCTGTTCAATCTCCTGGGCTGCCTCCTCAAGGGCACACTGCTCTTCATGGATATAAGCCAGGTTTCGTTTCATCAGCGAATCGAAATCGACCAGGTGGGCATCAAAATCTGGACCGTCCACACAAGCAAATTTCGTTGTGTCTCCCACTGAGACCCGGCATCCTCCGCACATCCCGGTACCATCGACCATGATCGAGTTCAAACTGGCGACGGTTTTAATACCGTATGGTCGGGTCATTTCAGCAACTGCACGCATCATAGCCAATGGACCAACAGTTAATACATAATCGATCTGCTCGCCGCTATCAAGCAAAGTATTAAGTTCATCGGTGACAAACCCATTTCTGCCGTAACTACCGTCGTCAGTACATACTAAGACTTTATCTGCGAATTCAGCCAGTTCATCCTCCAGGATGACCAAATTCATGGTACGGGCGCCAATGATGGCTGTAACTCGATTTCCGGCTGCTTTAAGGGCCTTTGCTTGTGGGAAACTGACCGCTGTGCCGACACCACCTCCAATTACAACCACATGACCAAAATAATCAATTGGCGATGGGTTACCCAGAGGGCCAACCAGGTCCTGAATGTTATCACCGACTTCGAGTTGGTTAATGTCACGGGTTGATTTGCCGATGCCCTGAACGATGAGGGTGATCGTACCGGCATCAACGTCCGAATCGACGATGGTCAACGGGATACGTTCGCCACGGTCTGAAACTCGAATGATCACAAATTGTCCGGGTTTGCCTTTTTTAGCAATCACCGGTGCATGGACGATGAACCTCTTTGTTTCGGGGGCAATATAATTTTCAGCAAGAATTATGTGTTCAGCCATAGACACCTTCTAAATGCAGTTGTTTGTTAACGGCATGATTATAAATTATTTAATTATCAAGTTTAGCTGAGAATCTTCATGAATTATGAGCCCGACTGTCACCATTGTGAGGCTCAATCTAAAACAATCGATACATCAACAATAAAACACCAGTAAAAGGCTTCCTGAGAAGCTTCTGTCGAGTTTAGCTGCTGAAAGCAATACAGCCCGGGCTGCAGTGCTTGCTCAGGCATGATCACAACAGCCCCATCCGGGCCGGCTTTTCCCCGAATGGGGATATACGCGCCGGTTTCGAAAATCAGTTTCATCTGGTTGCGGTCTGCATGGGTTTCGTAAAGAACAACCAGGGGGATATCACTCCCACTGGTAGGGATCCCTGAAAGTTGGGTAGGCAGGCCTTCGTGCTGCGTTATATCATAAAACTTATTATCTTCATACAAAAAAACGCCTGCATAGGGAGGTGCGGACGTTATCGCTGAACGTTCTCCGAATATATTTCCCAGAGGCAGATCAAAGTTGAAGAGTGCGCTGGCTGCCAGCAGGCCAATAAAACAAAACACGAGTGCAACAATTCCCAGCAACCCGACTTCAACCGCGGTTAATTTCGACCCATTGGCTTTTTGCTCTATTTCGAGAATTTCTTCCACGGATTTTTTGTGATCAGCTTCTGCTATAAATCCTAACTCAACAATGGTGGGTTGAGGCTCTTGCACAGGCTGTACAGGGGTAGGTTGTTTCACGCCATGTGGGAAGGGCGAGATTGGTCGGGTGTAATCAGAGAGGTGTTCACCGCTTACGCTGGCTTCATCGCGCCGTCGTTTTTCCAGGTATGCCAGACCGCGTTGGGCGGGAATGTTGTGGGGATCGATCTCGAGCGCTTTTTCCAGGAAGATTGCCTGTTTGTTTGTGTCATCAATAATGGCAGCGATCCAAACCCAGACATCAGCATTTTGCGGTTCTTCAATAATGGCATCCTTCAAATGCTCCAGGGCTTCTTGCATACGTCCCGCCTTGGCTGCGTTGATTCCAGCTTGTAATGAGGATGTCATAATCTCTACCTTGATGCTGCGTTTCTGGCAGCTTTAATAGATGCGATAGTACTGCTGAATAAATCAGGCTATGAAAACCAATTAATCATGTATTGATTCAATTTTACCACATAGCGACATTTCATAAAATACCAATAATGGTTTTTCAGGCAGTTTCTGGGCAGCGATTGGGAATGATAGCGTATAATTTATGGGGTGATTGGAGGTAGAAATTAATGAAAATCGGCGTTCTTTCTGACACACATGATAACCTGGCTAATCTATTAGCTGTACTGGAAATTTGTCGTGAACAACAAATTGATACGGTGATCCACTGCGGAGACCTGACCGGGCTGGAGATGGTCTCGCATTTTGTCGGTTTTCGGACGATTTTTACCTATGGCAATATGGATCATGTTTCCAACGCCATCAAAAAACGGTTTGAAAAGTTAGGCAAGGATAATTATGCCGGTTTGGTGTTCACCGGTGCGCTGGGAGGCGTTCCGATTGCGGCGACGCACAGCCATATTGAGGGCAAGCTGATGGACCTGGTGAGCAGTCAGCGGTATAAGTGGGTTTTCCACGGGCACACACACCTGAAACGGGATGAGATTATCCACGGGGTACGGATTGTCAACCCCGGCGCGCTGGGTGGTTTGGGCAAAGAGCCCCGTTCTTTTTGCATTGCAAATTTACTCACCGGAGATGTAGAATTTATCAAGATTTAACGCAGAAAGAAGGGATAGTAGGCGATGGCATTGGCGCTTGATCAGATTCTGGTAATTGATGTAGAGGCAACCTGCTGGGAGGGCGATCCTCCAGCAGGGCAAAGCAGCGAAATTATTGAGATTGGCTTATGTATGCTGGACGTCAGTAGTGGTGAACGCTCAGCGCGCCGGGCGATCATGGTTAAACCACAGCGTTCAACGCTGAGCGAGTATTGCATTCAATTGACCACCATCACCCCGGAGATGCTGGCTGATGGGCTGTCTTTTGCAGAAGCATGTGCGGTTTTAGGTGAAGAATATCGTGCTCACCAACGGACGTGGGCCAGTTTCGGCGATTACGACCGCCTGCAATTTATTAAGCAGTGTGAGGCGTGGGACATCCCGTACCCTTTTGGACGTTCGCACATCAACGTCAAAAACCTACTGGCTTTGCAGCTCGGGTTGAAAAGAGAGGTTGGATTGCAGCGCGGGTGCAGTTTATTGGGGTTGACCTTTGAGGGCTCGCTGCACCGCGGGGTTGATGACGCCTGGAATATCGCGGCGGTGCTCGAGTGGGTGCTGCTGGGACGGAGGCGGTAACTGCAACTGGCTGAGCTCGGTGACGACCTTTTCAGTCAGCTTTTCCTCATCCAGCCCCCAGGACTCAAGCACAATACCCGCTGCCCGCAGGAGCAGGCGCTGGTAGCGAGCGACATCTACCGTGCGCGGGTTGGGCTTTTGGGGCAGGTCCCAGGCCAAGACACCCGGCTTTCCCAGTGTGTAAAGAAAAGGCACCCGTTGACCGGGGCGGAGCGTCTTACCCACCGTATTAAGCTGTTGTACCGCGCGTGCGGCGGGGGGGAGCGTGCGGTAGGCTTCCATTTTGCGCCCCAAACGCTGTCGGACGAGGAGGTCCGCCAGTCTGACCTCCCCATTGCGTAGCGCCCTCAACCGGCTTTTCAGAAATGCGATGGCTTCCGGGAGCGCAGATTCCGGATTGTGTACATTGGCGAGCAATTCCAGCAGGTGCATTTGCGCTTCGGAAACAAAGGGTGTGCTGTCATGCCGGCGGGCGTCAATGCCGCGCACCTTGAGCGTTCCATCCTGGAAGACGCCAAAATAACGGTTGGCGACCGGGCGTTGTTTGTTCTGGCGCGAGCCAACGAACACCACCCAGCGATAGATTCCATCCAGGGAGATGGGCAAACCGGTGCGTCCCTGGATTTCCAGCAGCAGGGGCTGGATCTCCTCGGGCTGTGTTTTTTCAGGGTGCTGCACCCATAACCCATCCACATAAAGCTGAATAACCTCATAGCCCAGGTCCTCTGCGGCCTCTTTGGCGCGCAGAAGCGCCTCGCGACCGTAGGCAGTGACGGCCTGGTGGGCTTCAATACGTCCGAAGCGCGCATTTTTGTAGCCTAGGTAGCCAAAACAGGTCACCAGCAGCCACTTCAGTGCTGATGAACGGTTTTTAAAGCTTTTTCGGTAGGGGTCCCAAGGGGGGGCGCTGGCCAGGTGTTTTTTTATCTCGATGCGTTTTTCCAGTAGCGGTCGCAGCGCCTTGGGGATCAGTCCCTCATGGCTGGCGTCGATGGACAGCCCCAGGGCGGGGACCAGGTTATCTCCTGCAGGGTCGGGCAGGATTGTCTCCGGCGAGATGTTGAAGTGCACCATGATGGCCGGGTACAGGGAGACGAAGTCAATTTCGGCCACGTTTTTGTGCACGCCGATTTTGGGTTGATAAACCAGCCCGCCCTGATCCGCAGAAAACAGGTCGGCAGCCGGTTTGAGCATCTCCGCCTGCTGCTTTTGCCAAGGCACGAGGATGCCCTCCCGCAGGGCGGTGAGCATCTCGATGGATGAGATGCCGGTACCGGGCGAAACACGTGCAGCGGTCTGCAGGGACAGGGCGGTCACCCGGCTGACTTCGATGGTCCCTTCCAGGGCATAATCCTTCCACAGAACGGCATTCTGGCGGTCGATGTGGCAGCGCCCAAACAGGTGGATCTGCTGGCCGCGATAGACGATCTGCCCGTAGGAGAAATAGGTGCGCTCATCCTGCCAGCGGGTTCCCCGCCCGGGTTCGCGGTTCAAGCCCAGGGGAATATGGTATTTCTCAGAATTGTGCAGCAATTGCGGCAAGAGCCAGGTGTCGCCGTAATCCGTCAGCAGCAGGTCGGGGTCATAGCGTTGGATCAGTGCCCGCAGGTTGGCCAGCAGAGGGCGGGGGGTGGCCAGGTCAAAGCGGTAGGTTTCGCCTGCGACCTCGACCAGCAAGCTTCGCGGGACAGCGTGATGCGGGGCGACGTCCGGCGTCAGGGTCATCACGCGCAGGGGAATGGGTTGCGGCTTTAATGTCCAGGCATCCTCCAGGACTTTGATCTCGATCAGTTGATGAGCCTCATCGGCGACGACGCGACAGCGCGCCAATGGGAAGGCACCTGTATCGGAGGCAAAGCGCAGGGAAATCTGCAGGTCGGCGTCGGCGTATTCCAGGTTGGGGAAACGGTTGGCGGTTTGCTGAAAGATTTTGCGCGCCTCGTAGGGATTTTTAACGGTGACACCCAGCGCTCTCACCGGTCTACGTTTAAACACGTCCATGCGCTGCGTTCGGCTGAGGCTGATCTCGTGCGGACGGCTGCCGAGGTTCTGCCAGAGGGCGCGCAGTTGGGCGCCTTCACCCAGCGCATAAAAGGTGACCGGGAAGGAATGCCAGAGGCGCCAGCGCGGCCCCTGCTCATCGATAAAATACAGCACCAGGCCTTCACGCGGGTCCTCGAACAGGTCGAGCAGCCAGCCGGTAAACTCAGGCATGCATGGACTCAAGCGTTGCGACGATTTCGCGCAGGCGCATGACTTCTTTGTGTTCCTCGAGGAGCATGGCCATCAGGAAGGTTTCAAAGGGCAGTGCGTGAGCGGCATAGGCTGTAGCTGAGATGTGCTTTTGCGCGGCGGTGAACAGGTCATCGAAGACGAGTTGATCGCCCCGGCGCAGGGCGCGGCGGAAGCGGGCCAGAGCGGCTTCTTCCTGGTGCATGAGTTGGGTAGCTGAGGGGAGTGTGCGTCCCATAGGGTTCTCCTTGTGTGATCGGTATAGCTATTAGAATAAGGGTAATTGGTGGATGGGTGTTTCCGGGGCCTGCAGTTCCCAGATATCGTGGGCGATCTCGAGCAGGGGGAGCAGCAAGCGCTGGTCTTCGCTGGCAACTGCGCTTGTGCGCGTCCGCGCCCAGATGGCGACCGGTGCGTCCTGGCTAATGCGCCGGAGCAGGTTCAGGCTGCTATCCAGCAGGCGCAGGCGCTTGTTGAGATTTACGCTTTCATCCAGGAAGGTGGACAGCAGGTCCAGGACGATGACGGGCGTGTCGTCCATGGGTAGCTCTGCCAGCATGGCGAGCACTTGGTAGCAGGTGAAGGCTCGCGAGAGCAACACCCGTTTGAGTGCGGCATCAATCTGGTGGGTGTGTGCCCGCAGGGCACGGGCCAGGGTGTAAGCATCGAAGCAATTGCCACTGTCGATGACGGTCACCTGCCCGCGCAGCGCCAGGGTCGCCAGTATGGTCATCAAGCTTCCCACGACGGCCCGCGGGGCGACCACCAGGGAGATTTTGCCGGTTTGGGGCGCTGGAAACGTCGTAATGTGTCGATCCATGGGCCCATCTTACGCCGGATGGGCGGGGCTTGCTATGATACTGCGGGGTTAAATGGGGGTGAAAGACGGGTTAACCGGGTGGGTTAACCACTTAAATCCACTTGCTGAAGTCCCAATCTTCCAGCGCCTGGTGCAGCTCGGCCTTGCTGTGCAACTCGAAGCGCTGCAGCAGGTTGCGCAGGTGAGCCTTGACCGTCTGGGGCGAGATCGACAGTCGGGCGGCGATCTGCCGGTTGGTGAAGTTGAGACAGGTCAGCGCGGCCACCTGCTGCTGACGGGGGGTCAGTGCGCGCCAATGGGACAGGTGCGCCTCGGAGACCTGGCGATCGACCAGGGCGTTCTTGAGCAGATCCTGCGCGGCTTGCCGGCGCGAGACCCCGGTCCTGGCGGCGATTTGCTTTAAATAGCGCGCGTTGAGAGGGTCGAGTTCTAAAAGCAGGACGCGTGACAGGTTAGTGGGGTTGAGCCGGCGCCAGGGCGATTTAATCGATGACATGCTCTAATTATAATAGAATGTATGTTCTATTGCAAGGAGGAAAATGAAAGAATATCCATCAGGGTAATTGACCGACCGGAAACTAAAAGGTGTTTGTTTGCGTGATTATGAGGAAAGCGAAATTGGCAAAAAAACTGAGAAAGAGATATAATTGATCTTTACAGCTCAGTTTTCTGGCTTAGGGCTCAAATTGAGAGCCTGGTTGGACAAACGCCGAAATAAAGACCGGGTTCAGACATCTGCAGGATCTGTTTTACTGCGACACTGACCAGGCTGTGACCCTGATTTGATCGACGAGACGATGTTATGGTTGAAGTAGAATACGTACGCGAGACTCGTCCGCAAATTCTGGACGAATTCCACTTTTCGGGGAATTTTCAGCCGCGCACGCCTGAAATTGCCCGGGCTTACGAGCTGGGCAAGAATTTGCATCGCGGTCAACTGCGGCTGAGCGGGGAACCTTATTTTGAAACCCATTGTGCCTGGGTGGCAGAATTTATTGACCGCCTGTTGCAAAATGAAGCCTGGACGATTGCGGCGCTGCTGCATGATGCTGTGGAGGATCAGGATGAGAGCCTGACCCAGATTCAAGATTATTTTCCGGGTCCCCTGGGCAAACATGTGGCTTTTTTGGTTGATGGCGTTACCAAGATGAGTAACCCCCCAGACGGACAGTCACGAGAATTGGAAACCCTGCGGAAAATCGCACGCTTTCGCGATCCGGGGGTTTTTCTTATCAAGCTGGCGGATAAAAGCCATAACATTAAAACGCTTGAATTTATGTCACCGCAAAAACAGCGACAGAAAGCGACCGAAGCTATCCGGGCTTATGGCAAACTGGCGGGTATTTTAAATTGCTATCGCTGGCGGCGCTGGCTTGAAGATATGGCCTTCCCCTTTGCAGAACCAGAAGTGTACAACTTTGTCAGGGGCGAGATCGACCGGGACCCCCGCCTGGAATTGGACTTTATCAATGGGATGCTGGCTGATCTACGGGACCTGATGGAAGCAGAGAGTGTTTCCGGGAAGATCAGGATCATTGTTAATGGCTATTGGCAGGCGTGGCAAAAACTACGCCGAATGGCGCGAGGTAGACGAACCTCGCTGAACGATTTTTCTGACGTGAATGATGTGGTCAGCTTCCGTATGCTGGTTGAGAATGATAATGTTCCGGCTTGTTACCAGCTACTGGCTCGCGTCAACCGTTTATTTAATCGCAACCTGGAACAAGGTAGCTTTGATGATTATATTGCCAACCCCCAGGATGGGTATCGCGCCCTGCAAGTATCCGCATGGATTCCAGGGCGAGGGTCGATTGAAGTGGCGATTACCACTGAAGTGATGGAGGGTGAGAATTTATGGGGGGTGGTGTACGCTCTGCAGAATAAAAAACCGATCACACAGTATAAACCCGTCCAGATTTTTACGCCCACCGGCGGCACTCGCTTTCTGCCGGATAACTCAACAGTTCTGGATGCGGTAGCGTCGATCCAGGATTTCTTGATGGATAAGATCAACCGCGTGGAAGTCAACAATGAACTGCGTGCGCTTGATGCCCAGGTGTTCCCCGGCGATGTGGTGGAAGTGATCACCCAGGGTGCCCGTATTGTGCCTTCAGAAGAATGGCTTAAGTTTTGTAATTTGAAGACTGCACGCATACTCCGTTCGGTACTGATCATGGCTGAGCTAAAACAGATGGCTGCAGAAGGACGCAGGAAGCTAAAACCCCTGTTGATGAAGCGGGGAATCGTTGACCTGGAGGATGTTCAGGTGCAGGAGCGAAATAAGTTTGAGAACCTGTTGAGTACACTGGCAGCAGCCAGCCTGGATGATATTTATTCAGCCTTGGGCGGTGGCGCAATCCTGGAAGTTGATATTGAAGAGGCCTTAGATGAAGTTGGAATTTCTAAGGAAGTTTTGGGCTGGACGACGATCAACGTTGTTGGTCCCAGCCAAACTAACAGACCCGGTGTGTTGGCTTATTTAGCGAACCTGGTATCGGGTTTTGGGGGAAACATCATCCGCACGGTGAATAACACTTTTCAAGACGGTTCTTTCACCCTGCGGTGGGTAATTGATGGAGTGAACGAAGAGAAGAAGCAAAGCTTGTTGCAGGCTTTCCTCACCAGTGAAATTCGCCTTACCAATGTGGAGATTGTTTAGCGTGGTTATGGAATAACTGGTTGAAGTAAAGTAGGGTCCAGCTTGATGAAGACTGTGAAGTGATAGGTGTATTTTTGCTGTCCGTAGGCAAGCTGCGAGAAAAACGACATATGCTGGGTGAGCAGCCTGGCGCTGATGATGATCAATAATGTCATTAAGCAGAGCAATTTTGTTTTTTAATCATCTTGCTCCTCAGGTGGGGCGAGTTCTGCCATTAAAATCCAGGTACCTGCCCGATCGGCTGCGTCTCCTGGAGCACGGTCATAATACAGACGAAAATAGCGGTTGCTGGCGGTGCGGACATCGAAGTAATATCTTCCCACACCCCATGAGCCGCGCTGGCTGGCGGTTTGGGCATGTTCAGGTTGCATGTTATTTGCCATACGACCTCGGCGGGAGAAATTTGTCCATTCCGCCAGGCAAGCAGTGATGATGAATTCATCATTTCGCCAGGTGAATTTATCCGGGCAGGGAGGTTTTTTTATGAGTGCAGGCGGAGATGAAAAGTGGACGGAAATCAGTTCAGAAAAAAATTCGTGAAAGAGTGTTTCATGATCACATTTACAATAAGACCGGTTGGTAAGGGGGACGATGCCCGTTAATAAGAATAAATTTTGATGCTCGGGCGGTTATGATGCCCATTTTTTGCAGGGTGTGTACATCCCGTATGATACCATAAGTGCGCGCCAGGAGGATCTTTTTTGCGCTGATTGAGCCAATGCCAGGAACCTTAAGGAGCTGCGTATAGTCAGCGGTGTTGACCTCAACCGGGGTTTCATGCAGGTGACATTCTGCCCATACTAATTTGGGATCTTTTTCCAAGTTCAGGTTACCCCCAGAGTCGAAAGCCAGTTCTTCGTAGTTAAAATGATAATCCCGCAGCAGGAAAAAAGCCTGGTACAGGCGATGTTGCCGCCAGGAGCTGGCCGGAGGGAGGTTTTCAAAAGGGGTGTGGATCACCGGAGAGAATTTTGAATAATAGGCGCGAGTGATGTGGAAGCGCTGTTTCAGTTTCACAGTGGTGTGCAGCAGGTCGGCGTCTGATTCACCTACAGCGCCGATCACGAACTGGGTGCAACTGGAGGGCCAGCGTCGATTCCAGGCTAGGTGCGGTGACTCGGTTTGGCGAATATCCTCGATCATTTTTAGTGGGCCCAGCAGCTCGGAAAAGAACGATTTATGCGGAGCCAGCCTGCGGAGACTGATTTCGTTTGGCCCTTCCAGGTTGATAGAGACGCGGTCAGCCAGTTGCATAGCACGGAGGACCTGATCTTTCTCGGCACCGGGCATGATCTTCAGATGGATATATTCCTGGTAATGATATTTCTGGCGCAGGATTTCTGCTGTAGCGATCAGCCTGTCCTGGGTGCGGACGCCGCCGCCTGCCATGCCGGAACTTAGAAATAGACCTTTAGCCAGGCCCGCTCGGGTGAGCCTGTCCACTGCTGATGCCAGTTCATCCGGTGACAGGCTGGTGCGGGGTGTGTCTCTACCAGTGCGAAAACAGCAGTAATAGCAATCTTTTTCACAGACGGATGTTTGCATGGTTTTCAGCAAAGGGATTATCTGCCCGTTGGGCAGGCGTGCCTGGGTCACCGGGAAAATTGATCTGAGCACATCCAAATCGACAGCACAATCTGGCGACTGCCTGGAACATTGTATATCCTCTGCAGTCTCGAACGGCATATTGAGCCCGGTCATCTTGATTTTGTCGAACACATCCATGTGTTCATTATAGAACAAATGTTTTATTAATGCAAGGTTGAAACCAAAAAACCCGTGTTAACTCTGAACAAGCACCGGAGCCCGATCTAGAAAATGCAGCCCCACTTAAAAACAGCGTATGGTTTCGCAATTGCGATGCAATTATGTTAAAATCAAATTGACACACACCTGTCATGATTAATTTGAAAAGGAGGTATTATGTGCGGGCGCTTCACATTAACACTCGACCCGGGTGAGATTCAAACCCTGCTCGAATTAGGTCCGTTTGTCCATATTGTTCAACCGCGCTATAACATTGCTCCATCTCAACCTGTGCCAATCGTTAAAAACGCTGACATTCGCGCAGTTGAGCTATACCGCTGGGGCCTGGTACCTTTCTGGGCGGATGATCTCAATATTGGGAACCGCATGATCAATGCCCGCTCAGAAACCGCTCACGAAAAGCCTTCCTTCCGAGCAGCATTCAAGTATCGTCGCTGCCTGATTGTGGCAGATGGGTTTTATGAATGGAAGGCTGAATTGAGCGGGCCGAAAACACCTTTTTTGTTCAAATTGAAGAATGACAATCCCTTTACCTTTGCCGGGTTATACGAGCATAAGGAATTACCCGAGGGCGGCGAATTGCACACCTGTACGATATTGACCTGTGAGCCAAATGACCTGGTGCGGGATGTTCACAACCGCATGCCGGTGATGCTGGATGAAAAGGATCGCTGGACCTGGTTGAAACCGGATACAGATCAATCGGTTTTGCGCGCATTAATGACTCCTTTCCCGGCAGAAGCGATGAAGTGTTTCCCGGTTTCACGAGCCGTTAATTTACCTGAAAATGACCGGCCTGAGGTTGTAGAACCGGTGGTGGGCTAATTTGAGTTTTCAGGGGGATATTGGTTAAATAGTAAAAACTCGTTCTTGACCGGTTTAAATTTTGTGGTAGAATTTTATTCGCTTAACCAAACGCCCTCATCGTCTAGGGGACTAGGACGTGGCCCTTTCAAGGCCAAAACCGGGGTTCGAATCCCCGTGAGGGCACTAGAGAACGACCCGACACAAGGGTCGTTTTTGGTTATTGATTGGTTTCTCACATGTCGTTAATAGATGTTAGCATTAAGCGAAAACCGGGGCCATGGTTCCCGTGAATAAAATAAAACGACCCACCCTGTGGGTCGTTCTGGTTGAATTAATAAACCCCTATGGGTACGGTCCCTCGTTCTTGTAGATTAAATTGGTAGTGGAGCAATCACCGACGACGAGGTGAACGCCCAGGTGATGATGAGCGCGTTCAGGATTGAACCGGTGTATATGTTGCCGGTAGCCTCATACAGAACGCTCCCCATGGGGATCATCAAAGCCAGCAGGACGATCGTAGATTCGAGGTTGATTACAAACCCGACCAGCGCTCCGCCCGGTCCGACGAAGGGGACAAAGCCTGTGGTGAATAGGGGGATGTACTGGATAGCCATCAGCAGTAGGAGCGGTGGAAGTATGACAGCAAAACCGATCAGCGATTTGCGGATGATGGTGTGTAACCAAGATTTTCCTGGTGCAGGACGCAATTGAGCTTGCAGGAGGATGTTGAAATAAATAAATGCGGCCAGGAACATTGGAAAATAAAGCAGCATCATCAGCCAGCGGTAGGGCGTCATATCGCTGAAATAGGGGAATTTGTAACGGAAGTCAATCATCAGAAACGCTTCCGGTAAGGCTTGCAGGATGTAGACAAATGCAAACAGGACGAAAGCCAGTAGAAATGAACGCCACACCTTTGACCAGCTCAGTTTGATGCGGTTTTCATCCTCTGAGATTCCGAATTCCTTGAAATTGATCTCTGGGCGGGAAGCACCTTCCTTTTTTACCCAACCGCGGAAAACAAAATAGCCAATGATATTTTTCAATAAAAACCAGAAGATGACCCCGTTGACCATCATCATCGGGAAAACACGGTCAATCGGCAGGACATAGACATGGAACCCAAAGACGACCATGACGAACGCAAGGAACAGCAGAGAAAGCAGCGCGTTGAGGGAATAGGCTTTTTTGAAGGTCTTTTTGTCGTAAGTATAGGTCTGGTAAGGCGCATTGACGAGTAATGAAAACGGCCTGACGCCGAGCAGAAGGATGCAGGCGGGGATGATGCTGAACAAACCAGCGAGCATGGCCACCAAAGAGCCGACCTCCTTGACGCGCCAGATCTGCTGGTTGGCGGGGATGGAGAGCGGCACCTTCGGGTTTAGGGCCTGGCTGAACCAGGTCACTGCTTCAGCGATGGCGCCTTTGTCAAAAGATTCGCCGACATGGGTGGTACGGGTCATGTGCACGCGCCTGGCACTGCCGTCAGAAAACTCACCATAAGTGGTGTCGAAGTCGGGTGAAGAAAAACCGAAGGCGGCTATTGTTTGGGGGGTGTGCATCCACTCAGCTTCAAAATCCCGCGTTCCGGTCATACGCTGGCGATATTCATCAAATTTGCCAAAAATCATCAGCATGTTGGAGGGAAGATTTGTGGTGGCATCTTCCAGGTAAGCAAACCCTGAAAATGAAATTGCCTTCACATTCGGGTTTTGCATGGCAGCCAGGTAGCTCCATTCGCCACCCAGGCTATGACCGGCCAGCCCACAACGCTCAGCATCGACAAAGGGTAGATTTTGCAGATAGGTGAAGGCAGAATCGGCGCCATAAGTGGGGTCAAAGCCAGGTTCGTCTTCTGAAAACTGGTTGTCAGAATTCCCGCGCCCGAGCGCATCCAGGGTGATGACCACAAAACCGCGCCGGGATAATTCAATGGCATAGGGGTCAGAAGTCTCACGGTTGTTTTGATAGCCATGCAGGTATACAACCCCGGGTGCCGGATTCTGTACAGTCACGTCCTTCGGTCGATAGAGTTTACCGCGCACGATCAACCCGTTCTTGTTGTGAAAAGTGATATTTTTGACCTCAACTTGGTACCCGTTGGTCATGGCTGCGTTGGCAATCACCTGTGCTGCCAGGGTGACAATGACAGCAACGATTAACAACCATAGCGCAGTTTTACGCACTTTTTTATTAAAGATAAAAGATGTTGGCATGGTTCCTCCGAGAAAAGATGATAATTTTGGTGGTGTGCTTGCTAATTATAATCGCAGCTTTTACAAGGTCGTGAGATGATTGGTCAATGAAAAATAATCTTCATCAGCCAGTTGATTCCAATATGGTGAGGGGACCCTGGGGCAACACGCAGATGCGCGATCCGTACTGTTTGATCAACTCAGGGATTGTATCGTTCAGATTTTGGCATTGAAAAAGCTGGCTGGTTTTGAACTGAGACTCATCCAGTCCATCGCTGTAGAGATAAACGTCGGCGTGCGCCTGAACCTGGGCTTGAATTTGAACCTGCCATGTGTCCTGCCCGAAGAATTCAGGTTGAGAAATTAATTTCTGCAATCCCTGCGGTGATTCGGCTTGCTTAAGCCACTCGGCAAAAGCAGACTGGTCCGGCAGGCCTTCCTCGCAGGCTGCCAGCATGAGAATGCACCCACCCTTGCGGACGGCGTTTTTTGCTGCTGCCATACCTTTGACGCACTGGTACAGGTTTTGATCCAGAGGATAACCGCTATTTGACGTGATGACCAGATCATAGGGTTCTGAAATTGTAAACAGGCTGGTCTCCCTGACGAATTGACATCCCGATTGATGCGCTGCAATCACATCACCAGCAAACACACCGGTGATGCGATTGTTTCGATCGAGGGTTACATTGACCAGGAAAGTGTTTTCGATGAATTCAGCAGCCGCTTTCATCTCTTCCCAGAGTGGGTTTCCAAAGGTTTTATTGAAGGTCGCATTCGGGTGGGTCACCATTGCGGGATTGTGATTGTGGAAAACTGTTTCTGCGCCAGCCAGGGCAGGGAGGATGGCCTTGGGGCCTCCTGAGTAACCCGCAAAGAAGTGCGGTTCAATAAATCCCGTGAGGATAATGAGATCTGCTTCGAAAAGCTGACGGTTGACCATAATCGGGCGCTGAAGACCGGGGGATTCAATCTGGACAAGCTGGGATTGATCGTAGGCATCGTGCTGCAGACAGCGGTAATTGGAAACGATGTTTTCACCCAGCATTTTGATCAATTCTTGCCTGGTTTGGAGGCGATGGGTCCCCAGGCCGTTCAGGAGGGTAATGTCCTCACGTTTGACCCCATGTGCAATGATTTCTTGAAGGATCACAGGCAGAAGGCGATCGTTAGGGGTCGCCCTGGTGATATCACTGTGAACGATGAGCACCCGCAACCCTGGTTTGAGGAGTTTATCGATTGGGTTGTGGTGTATCGGGTTGTAAAGGGCTTCTTGGATCGCCAGGGCTTCGTCTTGGAATGCAGGCCTATCCCTTACGGTGTATGTGTCTGCTCCCTCGGGTGTGTCGATCAGCAAGCCATTATGGCCATAATCAATTTTTGTTTTAATGATTGGTTTATCCTTTTTGTTTGAAGTCTGACTAATGATATCATGAAATCAGGGAAAACCATTGTGATTATTTCAGGTTGTTTTTGTTCATCTGGGGGGAGAACAATAATCTCAGACCTGAAACATTAGAGAGTCGATGTGTTTGCTCTCATGATCTGATGGGGTAGAATAATAACGATTTGACCGAAGTAACCAGAGCCGCTTTATGAGTGAATGTAACCTGATCCCGGCCAGGCGGGTCGAAACTGAATTTATCGACCGAAATTCACGCTTTATTACTAATGCTGCCCCAGCATTCAGCGTCGACGAGGCGCAAGCTTTTATTGCCTGTGTCCGAAAAAAACACCCTGATGCAAATCATCATGTGCCAGTTTACTTAATTGGTCATGGCAATGCAGTCGTCGCCCACTGCTCTGATGCTGGCGAGCCTGCTGGCACTGCGGGACGGCCAGCTCTGGCGGTTTTGCAGGGGAGCGGCTTGGGTGATATTGTTGCGGTGATCACACGTTATTTTGGGGGGACGAAATTGGGGACAGGAGGGCTGGTCAGGGCGTATAGCGACAGCATACGAGTGATGCTGGAAGAACTTCCACTTGCGAAAAAGGTTGCCACAACAACGATCATGTTCGTCGTGCCCTATTCATTTTTTGAGCAAGCAAAGTTGATGGTTAACAATCATGATGGGATGATTATGGACCAAAATTTCGGTGCCGACATCACACTGACCGTGCGGTTAATCAACAAACACCTCACCTCCTTCAAAGCTCGGATGGATAACCTCACCCATGGGGGAATCGAATTTATCACAATTGAGGAACGAGAAAACACCATCATGCCCTTAAGAAATAAACAGCGTTGATCTCAACGCTGTTAGTTTTTTCAACCGTTCAGAAGTTAAAGGTGTTCCTGAACCGTGTACAGGCGCTGATAAAGGCCGTCTTTTTCGATCAACTCCTGGTGTTGCCCCTGTTCAATAATGGTGTCGCCCCTTAAGACCACAATCTGATCTGCGTTGCGAATGGTGGACAAACGGTGGGCAATGATGATCGTGGTGCGACCTTTCATTAAACGTTCCAGGGCTTGCTGGATGAGGAGTTCGGTTTCAGTATCCACTGAGGATGTCGCCTCGTCCAGTATCAAAATGGGTGAATTTTTCAATACAGCGCGGGCAATCGAGATACGCTGGCGCTGCCCTCCTGAGAGTTTTACGCCGCGCTCTCCGATGACGGTGTCAAACCCGTTTGGCATAACAGTGATAAAGTCATACGCATTGGCAACTTTTGCCGCCTCAATCACCTCTTCATTGCTGGCTTTCGGGTTACCAAAAAGGATGTTTTCACGGACGGTGCCATGAAACAGAAATACATCCTGCAATACGATGCTGATATTCCTGCGAAGCTCATCAATGTTGAATTCCCGAATATCAATCCCGTCCACTTTGATCGATCCGGATTTGACATCATAAAATCGTGGGATCAGGCTGACAAGGGTGGATTTGCCGACCCCTGTTGGCCCCACCAATGCGACGACATGGGATACTGGGATATTCAAGTTGATATCGTTGAGCACAATTTCATGATCGTTGTAACTAAAACTAACCCCTTCAAGACTGATCTCTCTGCGCAATGGCACGGGAAATGGTGTAGGATGTTCCGGTTCCTTAACATCGGGAGATTCTTCCAAAAGCTCTTGAACTCGATCGAAACCAGCGAGGGCTTCCTGTACCTGCTCCCAGGACATGCCCAAAGCGCGGATAGGCTGGTAGAACATTTCAAGGTAAAGGAAAAATGCCACCAGGTCCGCCACAGACAGGGTGCCCTGTAACGCCATTTGACCGCCGAAGAAAATCACCACAAGCTGACCGATCGAGGTTGAAAAGTCAATAAAGGGTTGGAAAATGGCCATCAGCTTCAGTGCGGTCAACAGGGAGACGCGGTAACGCTCAATGCCAAGTTCCACTCGTTCGAGTTGCTCGCTCTCCCGATTAAAGGCCTTGATATCCCTAACGCCCGAGATACTGTCATTGAGAACGGCGTTCAGTTCACCGATCTCATGTTGCCGTTTACGAAAGGCTGGTCGGACAACTTTTGAAAACCCGATCAGCGCGAGAATCACCAGCGGGATTGGCGCCATGCTGTACAGAGTCAGTCGCCAGTTGATGCTGGCCAGGACAGCAGTAATCGCGACGAAAGTTAGCACGTTGACCACCACATCTGGAACTGCGTGGGAGATCATGCGCTCGAAAAGATCAGTATCGTTGATGATGCGGGACATTAATTGACCGGTTTGTTTGTCTTCGTAAAACCGCAAGGAAAGCTTCTGCATGTGTTCATACACAAACTTGCGTGCATCGGAGACAACGCCCCATCCAGCAAGATGTGCCATGTAACTACGAGTGAATTGCATTACAGCGCGCGCAAGGAAAGTGATCAGGGCGACTAACGCCAGGCGACTGACGGTACTCAACGTATCCTGAGTTAGCTGGCTTTCAGTTGTCACCAGATCAATCAGGGTACGGATCAGCCAGGGAATTAACAATTGTGCTGCAACCAGAGTCAGCATGCTAAGGACGGTGATTGCCAACGCCCAAAAATATTTCTTTGAAAAACGAAGTAATAGTTTCATAGCCTGAGAATTATACACTCTGGAAGCAAGAATTACAAATAAATCGATATTTTTTTATTGTCACTCAATTAAATTGATAAAATAAAGGAAAATATAAGAAAGCAGCCCAAGCCTGATAAGAGTAATATCATTTATCAAGTCAATAAATATCCCTGCCAGGAGTAAGCCTTGATTCCGAGGCTCATCATTTATTCTATGAGAATTAAAAAGAATGACCACAGGCATGAAGAAACCGCTTCACAAGGCGGTTTCTTCACGCATAGAGAAAATATGGACGGTGAGAAAGGTCTGTCGATTAACGAGAGCTTGACTAAATGATTCAGTATTAATTCTTGTCAAGCCTGAGTGCGGAAACCTGGCGTGGATTCGCTGGTTTCCCTCAAAAGGGCTGTTTTGAGCAGGCCTGATGATCATCGAGAACCGAGATAGGCAAACATCACAGCTGTCAAACCGAACGGTCTGAGGTGTTTTTTACAACAACTCGTAGATATGGAAGGCGTCACCCATCAGATCAACGACCTGAGTGGTGGCAGAAACGATCATCAGCAATTTTACGGGCATATCATTGTTGGGATTTCTCAATACTGTCCCTTTGTAGCTTGTCAGGTGCGCTGTGCCGCCCTCACCAATACTGAGTGGCTTTTTGTTAGGCAGATGAACCTCAAGCTCACCCTCTTTGACGTAGATAAAGGTTTCTCCTTTTTGAAGTCGAATTTCCGCATTCTGTGCCCCGGGAGGTATGAAGGTCAGGAAGGATTTAAAAGAGAGGTTGTCTTCAGAAGAGAGCGAGAAGAAGGTGGGCCTGGTGTCCATATGCGGCCCACTGGCTGAATTTAGCCGTTCCTTCTGCACGATGTGTGCATCTTCTTCTTCAATATCCTGGAAGATTTGATACAAGCGCACATCGTAGAAATTAGCCAATTTGAGGAGGTTTTCAACTGAAATCGACGCCTTGTCGCGTTCAATCAGGGAGATGAATGAAATTGAAAGATCAGCCCCTTCTGCTACTTCGTTGAGTTTAAAACCTTTGTGGTGGCGTAATTCGCGTAATTTTTGTCCTAAAGTTGACATATTTTACTCCTTTCATATTATTTACATAATATTACCTTTAAAATCAAGAAAAATGAATAGCTTTTCACAATATTAAAAAGGTTAACTATTACTGACAACTTGCCTGTTCGCGAGTAAAATGTTAATATGAATCTGTCTGAGGCAGAAAGGATCAATCGATGACAGATGAGATGAGACCAAGCCCAACGATCGAAGATTACCTGGCTGTTATTTATACGCTTGACCGCGATGGCGAACGGGTGATTGGCGCCCGCCTGGCTCAATCTCTGGACGTCTCAGCGCCGACTGTGACGGCTACACTGAAACGGATGGAGCGTGATGGGTGGATTGTGTTTGAAGAGGATAAAGAAATCAGGTTGACGGAAACTGGCAAGTCCATAGCGATGAGCGTCATCCGGAGGCACATGTTGACGGAATGGATGCTTGCCAGGGTGCTGAAGCTGCCGCTTTCGGAAATTCACCGTGAAGCCCATCAAATTGAGCATACTCTATCTCCTGAAGTTGAAGAACGCCTGCAATCAGCGATGGAAGACCCCATGTTTTGTCCGCATGGAAACCCGCTACCAGGTTTTGAAGACGAAGCTCGCCACTGGCAACCCCTGACAAATTTCTTGCCTGGAAACCAGGTCATTTTACGGCGGATCCATGAAAGCCTGGAGAATGATTATGAACAGTTATTCTTTTTGGAAAACAACGGCTTGAAACCCGGCGTTTTGATCCAGGTTGAGGAGGTGCTGCCGTTTAATGAGACCATGCAGATCAACATTGATCGCCATCCTGTTATTCTTGGTCTTGTATTGGCTGAACAGCTTTACGTGGAAGAGCCACAAGAAAAACTCTGATCAAATGGTGCCGCTGACCATTTCGTGTAGATTAGGGATGTGTTCTTTCAGCACGGAATATTCATTGCGCCATGCAAAGGTCGGCCCGATACCACCGTATTCAAAAGCCACCATCTCGGGCTTACGCCAACAGCCGGTGTGGATTTGATCAGGTCGATTCGCACCGCATTTTCGTTCAGCAAGCGGATCAGCGGAGTGGATTAATTAACCGCAAATTTCATTAAGGTTGATGTGTTTCAACGTCGAAGGAATCGCCTGGTTGCCAGGCTGGCACGCACGCAGCTAGGAAGACCAGGTCTTCATCGCTGTGATTGAAGACCCGGTGCACATCCATCGGTTCGATCAGGACGGATTCCCAGGGGTGGAGGATAAATTCAACCCCGTTGATTAACATGGTGGCCGTGCCGGAAAGGATCAGGTAGGATTCGTCGGAAATTTTGTGGAAGTGGGGTAGGCAAGATTTCCCGGGCGGGATGGTGACGCGCGCCAGGCTGTGGCTGTTGACGCCACCGGCTACGAGCCCAAGCAATTCCTGGATGATTTCACCGCTGGCGGTGTGGATGGGTTGGGGATGGTTGTGGTTTCTTATCGTTTTCATTGTTATGTAGGTAGTAGGTAGTAGGTAGCAGGTAGCAGGTAGTAGGTAGCTGGTAGCTCGTAGCTGATCCCGCTTCGCGCAGCACTCTTTGAGCGCCTTCGCTCAGCCCCTTTCGCTTCGCTACAGGGGTTCCGCTGCGCTTCAGGGATTGCATAGTTTGTTGCTGGTAGGTGATAGAGCTTAGAACTTGGAGCTTAGAGTTTGGAAGGAAAAAAACTGCAGTACACCGATTCCTGGTTCCTGGTTCCTAATTCCTGATTCCTGATTCCTAATTCCTAATTCCTTACCTAATCCCTATTGCGTAAAAACGTCGTACTGGGCTTCAAGCTCCTGGCGGAACTGGCGCGTGTACAGGTTGTAATACTTTCCCTTCAGGTTGATCAATTCCCGGTGGGTACCCATCTCGTGGATCTGCCCATCTTCGATGACGATGATCTTGTTGGCGCGTTTGATGGTAGAAAGCCGGTGGGCGATCACAAAACTGGTGCGACCGGTCATCAATTGTTCCATGCCGCGCTGAATCAGCGTTTCGGTCAGCGTGTCCACAGAACTGGTGGCTTCATCCATGATGAACAGCTCGGGCTGCGCCAAAATTGCGCGTGCAATGCTGATGAGCTGCTTCTGACCGACCGAGAGCAAATTTCCACCCTCGCCGACGTCCTGCTGGTAGCCTTTTTCGAAGGTCATGATGAAGTCATGCGCACCAGCCATTTTTGCGGCGTCTTCAATATCTTCATCGGTGGCGTTCAAGCGCCCATAACGGATGTTCTCGCTGATCGATCCGGAAAAAAGGTGCGGCGTTTGCAAAACCATGCCAATGCGCGATTGAATGTCCTCAAGTTTCATGTCTAAATAATCGATATTGTTGAGGTAAATGGCGCCGGAGGTGGGCTCGTAAAAACGGCATAAAAGGTTGACGATGGTGGTCTTTCCTCCGCCCGTTGGTCCAACCAGCGCCACGGTGTCGCCCTGGTTAACATGAAAGGTCAATCCTTTGATCACCGGGTCATCGGATTCATAATGAAAGTGAACATCCTCAAAGCGGATGTCGCCTGAGAGGGTTTCAGCCGTGATCGTTCGGGCGCGATTTTTGACGACCGGTTCCGTATCAATCAGGTGAAAGATGCGTTCAGCGGAGGCGACTGCATTTTGCATCTGGGCATAAACCCGAGCCATATCCTGAATTGGCCACATGATGAAGGTGACATAGGAGACAAAAGCCTGAATGCCGCCGACGGTAATCATGCCGATTTCAACCTGGAGTCCGCCGCGCCACAGGACGAAGCCCAGCACGAAGGCGCTGATCAACTGAACGGTGGGCAAAAACAGCGCTGAAAGCCAGGCTGCCCGGTAGCTGGCATTGTACATGCCATCCGTCAGCTCACTGAATTCAGCCAGGTTGGCATCTTCCCGTGAGAGGGCTTTGATGACGCGCACGCCGGTGATCCCTTCGTTGAATGCGCCGGTGATTTTTGAATTCATCTTGCGCGAAAGACGGTAGTGGTAGAGGATGCGAATGCGGAACTGGTAAGCGACGATGGCTAAAAACGGCAGCATCGCCAGCACAATCACTGCCAAATTGGCATTGATGATGAACATGAACACGGCGGCAGTGGCGATGTTGACGATCGCCCAGGTGATATCCAGCAAGCCCCAGGTGATCAACTCAGCCAGGCGTTCGGTATCTGAGGTCAGGCGCGCCATGATCCAGCCGACCGGCGTCTTGCTGAAATACGATAGCGAAAGGCTCTGCAGGTGGTTGAACATTTGTTTGCGCATGTCATAGCGCACACGCTCTCCTAACACGCCGGTTAAGTAAATAAAACTAAAGGACAGCAAAGCCTGGAACAGCATGACGCCGCCGTAGATGAGAATAATGCGCACAATCGCATCGCGGCTGCCAGCGCGAATGCCCTCATCGATGATTTGGGAGCTCAGATAGGTGGTATACGCGTCAATGACAGAGACCAGGGCGATGCTCAGCAAGAACCCGGCTACCCAGCGCCAGTGAGGCTTTAAAAGGAGGAGCAAACGCCGCAGGATGGGCGTGCTCAACTTGCCATAATCTTTTTCTTCAAATTCGTCAAATGTTGACACCTGAAATTTCCTTTTCTAATTCAAGTTCGATCCTGGTTTGAATATTGAAAATATCCTGGTACATGCCGCTGGTCTGCATCAGCTGTTGATGGGTGCCCAGCTGCACGATCTCTCCCCTGTCAAAGACCAGGATCAGGTCAGCATCCATCACGCTCTGGATGCGGTGGGCAATGATGAACGTGGTGCGGGTTTGCATCAGCCGCTCCAGGGCTGCCCGGATGTGCATTTCGGTTTCTGTGTCCACGCTGGAAGTGGAATCATCCAGGATCAGGATGCGTGGATTTTTCAATACCGCGCGGGCGATCGCCAGCCGTTGTTTCTGACCGCCTGAAAGGGTCACGCCGCGCTCGCCGACCAGGGTGTCGTAACCCTTGGGGAATTCCAGGATGACGTCGTGGATGGCTGCAAATTGGGCTGCCTGGACAATTTCTTCCTCCGAAACTTGGCGATGGACGCCGTAGGTGATGTTTTCACGAATCGAGCGTGAGAATAAGAACGGTTCCTGCTCCACGATGCCGATTTGCGAACGTAAATACTTGCGCGGATACCTGGTGATATCAACGCCATCCAGCGTGATCAAGCCGGCGGTGGGGTCATAAAACCGCGGCAGCAGGTTGACCAGGGTGGTCTTGCCCGAACCGGTGGAGCCTAACAGGGCGATCACAGCGCCCGGGCTGCAGGAAAAATTCACTTTGTTGAGTACGAGTTGGCCCGGTTCGTATTCAAAGCTGACGTCTTTGAAAACAATTTCTCCGCCCAGGTCGCCATCGGGCTGGTAATCGCCTTCCAGGAGGGGCTCGCGTTTTTCTTCCAGCAGTTCAGCCACACGCTTATAGGAAACCATCCCTGTAGAGGTCTGAACGATCAAGCGTCCCAGGTTGCGCATCGGCCAGATGATCCAGATGACCAGGGCGATAAACGCCATGTAGGTGCCAACGGTGATCTCACCGTTTAATGCCATGATGGCGCCAGTGAAATAGGAGGCGAGCAGTTGTGCGCCGCAGATAATATCGGATATCGGCCAGAACAACGACTCGATTGAGAGCAAACGCCGACCAAGACTGAATTTGTGCCAGTTTTCCTGGTCAAATTTGTAGGATTCGTAGCCCTGGCGGGCAAAGGCTTTGACCACCCGAACGCCGGTCAGGTTTTCTTGCAAGCGGTTGCTGAGGGTTGCTTCCTGTTCCTGGTAGGCTTCATAGGCTTTGGATACGCGTGAGAAAAAGAACAGGGAGACCGCAATGATGGCTGGGATGGCGATCACAGACGTCCATGCCAGGCGGGGGTGTAATTGCATGATGGCGATAAAATTGATCACAAATATCAGGATGATGCGCCCGATGCCGATCGCCTGATCGGCGAAAAATCGGTTGACGGCATCGATGTCTGAGGTGGCGCGCGAGATCAGGTCTCCGGTTTTGGCTTCTGCATGGTAGGCATAGGGCAGTCGCTGCAGGTGGTCATACAAGAAATTGCGCAAACGGCGCGTGGTCCCCTCAGCAACTCTGGCAGCCAGCCAGCCCGAGATAAAGGTGAAGGTTCCCTGCAGCAGCGCCATCCCGATATATAAGCCGATGATGAGGATCATATCTGAACCGAAATTACGAGGGACAACGATCTCATCGATGAAGCGGCGCAGCACCAGGTAAATCCCCGTGCGGGCGGTGGCCGCGATTGCCAGGGCGATGATGGCGCCTAAATACAGAACTCGGTAGCCCTTCATGACCCGCATTAAGCCAATAAAGCGGTTTTTGGTTAAGTTTTGACTTAAATCAACGTCATAATATGTATTTGCAGACATAAAAATATTCACTCCAGTAATGGTTCTTCCGTCAGGGCCAGGCAACGACGCTGTAACTGGTGTTTGAGAGAATAACGATATCTCGGCCCGCAGAAGCAGTGACCGCAGGACCGTTTTTCACAAAACAGTGAGGCTTGCACTTGGAATTGTTCCCGAGGGACAAGTTTACCGCGTTGTACCGCTGTTGTCAATTTATTAAGCGAGGGATGTGATTTTCCCCTGGTTGAGTAAACCAAAAAATTTACCCGGGCAGCGCCTGGCGGGAAACCGTTATTTTCTCTTATTGCTCACAGGTTGTTGTTTACGGTAATGGCGTCTTGAAGGTGGGCGAGGTTGGGTCCTGTGCAAAATCGGTTTTGATCAGGCGCAGCATATGGCCATAAATCTCATCCAGCTCGGAATCAAGAATCACACAATGCCCGGAGTTCTCCAGGTGGATTTGATATTTTAACTTCGAGCCGATTTTATCCAGGATCAATCCGGCGGACTGAGGAGCGATGGTGTTGTCATGCTCACCGGTGAAGATCACCACGGGCTGGGCGATTTTCGGCAGGTTGCGCCGGGCGTGGTTTTGGAGTTTATGCAGCTCGGCTGCCCCTCTGAGCGGCTGAACCGTATAGCCTTTCCAGGGCAGGCCATCATCCTTATCCTCTTTTACCAGGTATTTGATGAACGGCCATAAAATTCTGGAAAGCCATAAATTTTTCACTTTCAGTGCTGGGGCAAACAAGAATAAAGCGCGGATCTCAGGGTGCTGACCCGCCAGCTCAAGCGCTAACAAACCGCCCATGGATTCACCGCCGACATAAATCCGGTCGCAGTGTGGGATGAGTTTCTCATAGAATTGTTTGACCTTTTCAACCCACATCGACCAGGTGGCGCGGTTCAGGTCATCGGGGTGAGTTCCGTGCCCGGGCAGCAGCGGAGCGGCAACGGTGAATCCCTCCTCATGAAGCTTGATTGCCAGGGGCCTGACTTCAGCGGTGGTGGCGGTGAACCCATGGATCAAAAGGATGCCGGCTCGGTTGCCTTGCCAGAAAAAATCGTCGCCGTCAAGGTGGGGGTTTTTGATGAAATCAGGGTTCGTCATTTTCTAACCTCGGTCATTGTCCGGGTTGCAGCGGGCAGGATGGCTACCCGGGCGTCTGCAGGAATCTGGTTACTGATCCAGGAGATCAAATCGTTTATCAATTCGGGCTTGCTGGGAGTAAGTTTCCAGGTTTTGACGGTATTCGGAGGGATATCTGATACCAGCACGATGTTGATGCGCACGGCTTCGCGGGCAATTTGCAGGGCTTTGTGCGGTCCGACTTGAAAATAGCCGGATTGAAAATGATCGATGACAGCCGGGTGCGAATCTGCGTTGAGGATGTAGTCCTCATAGCTGGCGCTGCCGGATCCCTCCGGGCAGGCGGCTAACAAGAACACCCAGCCGCCATCGCGAGTGATGCGGGAAGCATGGGTGAGACCTTTTTGACTCTGGTAGAGGTTGATGTCCTTGGGCGCGCCGCCCGGCGAGGCGATTACCAGGTCATAAGGCGCGGAAACCTCCACGCCGAAGGACTGCCTTACAAAGGGGATCGCGGCATCCATGACGGCAAGGGGCGATCCGAAAAAGACTTTAAGGACGCGTTTGCGCTCATCCAAAACCGTGCCCAGAGAAAATTGGACGCCGGATTTGTGACCGATCTCCTCAATTTCCTGGCGTAAAGGGTTGATGTTGTATTCACCGGTGCGTGCATGGGGATGGGTGAGCCCGGCGTGGTTGGAATCAATGGTGGCGCGCCCCGCCAGGCCGATGGCAGCCGTTTTGATGCCGCCGGAAAAGCCCATAAAATGATGGGGTTCGATATTGCCCACGGAAAACTTCAGGTCACAGTTGTAAAAATCTGCGTTGATTTGGATCGGGTTGCCGTAGTTGCTTTTACCCAGGTCGATCAACGGCGAGCGGTCGCAGTCATGGGCTTGAATTTTGAACCGTTCGATGATGGATTGGTCTAAAATTTGCGGCAGTTCATCGGGAGTCATCGGCGTGTGGGTGCCGCTGCCAACAAACAGGGTGATCTGGTCGGGTGCGAACCAGAGCCCTTCAAGGTGGTTGAGCAGGTGAACAATCGGGTTGGGTTTGGGAACGGGACGGGTCTTGTCGTTGATGGCGATGCCGACAGTTTTTGCCCCAACGAATTTCTCCCAGCCGATTGCGCCCATGGGGGAATGCAGCGCTTCGATGATCGCCCGGTCAGGATCGGGCAGGGGATCACCAGGCTGGGGTTCGAGCTGGTCGACCTGCCATGTCGCCGGAACTTCAATGCTGATGTGTTCATGCCCATAGGGCAGGGTATAAGAGGTCATGATGTCACTCCGATTGTGTGTTGAATGTGTTTGTTTTGGCCAGATCGCTGTCAGGCGTTGGCTTTCGATTGCTCAAGCCTGAGCTGTTTTCACAGCGGCTGGTCAAATCTTTGAATTTCGACCCAATAACCGTTCGGGTCGATGATGAAGAAATGATAGATGCCATATTTTGGGTTGTGGATGGGTGGATTGACGAGGCTTTCTCCCCTGGCTTGCAGGGCTGCATACCAGCCATCGACATCGTCACTGACCAGGGTCAGGATCACCTTGCGACCCGGTTCAATCGGCTCGATATGTTCGCAGAAGCCCAGGTAGGCCTCCCGGGTGACTTTGAAAATCAGGCAGGTGCTCTGTTCGCGCGCCAGGGGCAGCCCTAAAACATCCGTATAAAACCGGCGGGTTTCTTCCAGGTTGCTGGCATGTAAAAAGGTGATTTGTTGGTTAATTTCCAAAGCAGGCATGAGGGTCTGATCCTTTCCGGGATTACGTAAATGAATCCCGGGTCAGGCGACGATCTCCCGAATTTCATTGTAGAGCGGCTGTAAACGTTTGTACATGTGCTGATAAACCCGTTCGTACAGGTCGGTGTAGATTTTGTGGCGGTGTGGATCGGGCTCAAAGGTATCCCCAAGGTGCGTCATTTCTGAAACCGCTGTATTGAAATCGGGGTGCAGATTCAACCCCACAGCCACATCGATGGCAGCCCCCAGCCCCGAGGCTTCGTACACATGCGGGCGGGTGACGGGCAGCCCGAAAATATCAGCGGTGATTTGCATGACGCCCGGGCTCTGACTGCCGCCGCCAGCGACCCTGAGCGCAGTGATGGGGATCTTTGAACGCTTTTCGGTCCTCTGCATACCTTCCAGCAGGGCATAACCCAACCCCTCGATGATCGCCCGGTAAAAATGGGCGCGGGTGTGCACATCGCCAAAGCCGATCACCGCGCCTTTGGCTTCTGGCCCGGGGATCTTCAATCCCGGCGACCAGTAGGGCTGCAACATGAGGCCTTCTGCGCCGGCGGGCACGGTTTGGAGCAAGTTATCAAATAAAACTTCGGCTTCAACCCCCAGTTTCTCGGCTTCTCTGCGTTCAACCAGTCCAAACTCCTCTTTGAACCAGCTCACCATCCAGAAGCCGCGGTAGATCTGCACTTCCAGTGAGTATGCGCCGGGTACGGCTGCCGGGTAAGGCGGAATGAGGGGGATCACCTCGGTATATTTTGTGTGGGTGGTGTTGATGGTAGCCGTGGTGCCAAAGCTCAGGCAGCCGATGTGCGGTTCCAGGCAGCCCGCGCCGATCACTTCCGTTGCCTTATCGGCTGCGGTGGCGATGAGCGGCAAGCCTTCTGGGATGCCGGTTGCTTCAGCCGCCGCGCGGGTGATGTGCCCCAACAACTGGGCTGGCGGCACAAGATCGGGCAGCAGTCCCCGATCCATTCGGATCGCTTGCCATTTCCAGTCGGAGGGTTTAGCCCAATCCTGGCTCTTATAATCAAAGGGGAGATAACCCACCTGGCAGCCGATGGAATCGATGACTTTACCTACCAGCTTATGCGTTAGAAAACCAGAAAGCAGCACGAATTTATCCGTTTTTTTCCAAATTTCCGGTTGATGGGTTTTGATCCAATTGGCTTCGGCTTCGGCTTGAAAATAGCTGACGGTATCACTCATGCCGGCTAATTTGAACAAAAGTCCCCACACACCGCCTACGGGCGGCAGCCCCTCGGTGCGACGTTGATCCAGCCAGACCATGGCCGGGCGTAAGGGCTGCTGGTTTTCGTCCAGGTTGATTAACGTGGAGCGTTGGGTGGTCAAACCCACACCGACGATGGCATCTTTGTCCACACCATCCATCGTCCATATTTCCTGGCACGCCTGGCAAACGCCCTGCCAGAACACGCCTGGATCCTGTTCAGCCCAACCGGGTTTTACGGAGTAATAAGGCTGGATAGGAACCCTCTTTTTGGCGATTAACTGCCCTTTTAAGTTGAAAATTAAGGCTCTTACGCTTTGCGTACCGTTATCGATAGCCAGGATTTGATCTTTTGCCATAGTTTTCTCCAATGGATGGCGATAGGGGCGAATGTGTTTACTCTATCATAATCGATAATTATCTACTTTTCTAAAATTCGGCGCCTTAATTGGGCAAATGATAATTATCTCTCCAGATTTGGCGGTAGCGTTCGACTTCGGCAGTCCATGTTTCATTAGACCAGCCCAGGTGCGGTTGCACCCTGGCTCGAATCGGGTCGATCATGTCCATGCCGCCGTTTGGGAACAGGACGCCCAGCCTGACCCGCCTGAGGAGCAAATCATCCAGGTGGAGAACCGCTTCATTTTTTGCCGCCCATGACAATTCTGCCCATAGCTGTGGAATCGGTTCAATGGGAACCAGGTCTTCCGAGTCAGCCTGCTGGAAAAATGGGTTCACATCCATACCCAAACGGCCTGCCATCAGCAGCCAACCCGGGTTTGACCGATCATTCCGCTCCTGAGGTTGGGGGTGGATGAAACACGGCGCGCGATGCGTGAACCTGGGACAGCCGCGCAACCGATCGGCACAGAAGTTGAGTGCGTCGGCAGCCATGACGCGAAAGATGGTTAATTTTCCGCCCGCTACCGTAACCAAACCGTCTTCTTCCCAGATCTTGTGGGCGCGGGATTCAAGGGAGGGGTGCGCAGCGTTGGTGTTGATTACCGGGCGCAAACCGGAGAAGGTTGAAATGATGTCAGCTTCAGACACCGGGTGGTTGGGAAAGGTGTATTGAGCAGCCTCCAGCAGATAATCCACTTCTGCGGTTGAAATCCGGGTTTCATCTTCAAACAGATCATGGTCGAGGTCTGTTGTGCCGATCAACGATCGGTTTTCCCAGGGAATGGCAAACAACGCGCGATTATCGCGCGGGTGGAGCATGGTCACCGCTGCGTTGAGCGGGATTGACTCTTGTGAAAAAATCAGGTGGCTGCCGCGCAGCCGGCGCAGCCTGGCGGGTCCCTGGATTTGCTCTCTGAGCTCATCCGACCAGGGTCCGCTGGCGTTGATGATCACCTTGCTGCGCAGTTCTACTTGCGATGGGGTTATTTTTCCGGATTGATCCTCAACAATGACGCCCTCAACCGACCCATTTTTCGCTTTGCACAACTGAATAACCTTTGCATAATTGATAGCTGTGCCGCCGAAGCGGATGCCATCCATGATCACGCGCAGGACAAGCTGTGAATCATCCACAATCGCGTCGAAATATTTCAAACCCCCAACAAAGTTTGCATCGCTCAATGCGGGAAGCGCATTCTTGGTCTGCTGCTGGTTGAGGGTGTAGTGCTGCCATTTCGGCGCCATCAGGTCGTATATCAGCGTGCCCAGTTTCATCAGCTTTGTGTCGCGGGTGTTATGCTCATAGGTGGGGAAGATGAACGCCAACGGGTCTACCAGTCCATCGGACTCCCGCAACATGCGCTCGCGCTCTTTAACCGATTCTCTGACCACATCAAACTGCCGGTTGCGTAAATAGCGAATGCCGCCATGGACCAACTTGGAAGAACGGCTGGATGTGCCGAAGGAAAAATCCCTGGCTTCCACCAGGAGGGGATTAAGCCCTTTTTGCGCCGCCATATTAAAAATCCCCGCCCCGGTGATGCCTCCGCCAATCACAATCAGGTCCCAGGGTTGATCGAGGTTCGACCAGGTGTCTTTGCGCCAGGTTTGTGTCAGCATTGTGGTCCCTCTTTCCTCAGTCAGTGTCGATCAGCTTACCGGTGTTCATAATTTGGTCAGGGTCGACGGTTTTGATGATATTCTTCAGAACCTGCATGCTCAGGGGGTCTTTTTCAACGCTGAGGAAAGGCTTATGGTCGATGCCGACGCCATGCTGGTGGCTGATGGTTCCGCCCAGTGCCGTGATGGCCTGGCTGGCTGCGCCTTTCATCTTTTGCCAGTGCGCCAGGGTTTGGTGAGGGTCCTGACTGCGGCGGAAAAGGTAGGTCACATACATGGAGCCGCCGTTGGTGTACACGTGTGAAACGTGACTGAAAATCAGCACCGGCTCGTTATCGTTTTCCATGGCATCGCTGATGGCATGGTAGATCGCCTGGCGCCCACTGTGGATTTTTTCCCAGGGCAGGGCAGTCTCCAGGGTATCCAGCGCGTAGCCAAGATCCCACAATGTATTGCGTAGATAGGGCGTGAGGAAACGCTTTTCGATCCAGGCTTTGCCCAGGTAAAACTTGATCAGCATGCCCTGGTGCGACCGGACAATATGCGCCAGTTGACGGTCAGCCAGGCGGTTTTCTGCACCTGTACCGGTCAACCCATAGATCAACATGCAGCGCTCTTCACCATGTCCGAACAGACCCAGGCCCTTTTTGGCGATGTTAACCAGCTTTTCTTCGCCAGAAAGCTGGAAGGTGGTTTCGGTTTCCATGGGATCGCTCAGGCGGACCATTGAGACTGCCAGCTCACTCTGGGCAATCTTGCGAACAGCTTCCACCCCGATCTCAAAATTGGGGAAAAATGCTGCATAAAAATGTTCTTCTTCGGGCAGGCGCCGGATGCGCATCGTCGCCTGGGTGATGATCCCTAAACGTGCTTCGGAGCCCAAAACCAGGTGGCGCAGATCGGGCCCGGCAGCGCTCTTAGGGAAGTGCGGCAGGTCCATGGGGCCTGCCGGGGTTTCGAGATGCCCTTTGACGAACAGCGGCTCTATGCGGCCGTAGTGATAGGATTGCTGCCCAACCGAGCGAGTGGCAATCCAGCCGCCCAGGCTTGAGTATTCCCAGGATTGTGGAAAATGTCCGAGAACAAAGCCGTGTCTTTTTAGCTGGGCTTCGAGCTGCGGACCGCTGACACCTGCGCCGAAGGTGGCTTCAAAATTCTCCTCGCTGAGGTGAATTAATTGATTCATCCTTTGCAGGTCAACGCTGAGCGTGGGCGGTCCTTCATCTGGAGGCGTCAGATGACCGACAACGCTCGATCCCCCGCCATAGGGAATAAGATTCACATTCCCCGATTGGGCAAATTCTATCAATGCCCTCACATCCGCATCGTTTTCAGGATATGCCACACCATCCGGGAACGAGTTGACCAAACCGTCGCACATATCGATCCAGTCATTGAGCGATTGCCCACGTGCATGGCGCAATCTCTGTTCGGGGTCTGTATTTATCAGGGGGTGGGTGGATAGGCGGGTGGGTGGAATTTTGCGAATGAGTTCGTCGATGGAGATATTTTTCTGATGATGCGGTTTCCCGACGACCTTTTCAAGATAAACCCGGGCTGGTTCGGGTACCGGGTAATCGGTTTCGATATTTCCCCAACCTTGAATGCGTTTCATGGTTTCCTCCGTTCAAATCAGCTGAATTTTACTTGTTGCCAAAATATCATGCTTTCACGCATGACCATATCCGAGAGTATTCTCGCCTGGTTAGGGTCGCCTTTTTCAGCAGCATGGGCAAGGTCTCGATAAAAATGCATCGAATGCTGGCGGGCTGATGTAATTTTAAAGTAGTAAGGTGCCAGGCGCAAGTAAAGGTCTTTAAATCCGTTTAAAATCATCACAAAAACTGGATTATTGCTTAGCAGGGTGAGTGTGTGATGAACCTCCCAATCGAAACGGGCAAAGTTACCCGGATCTTCGCCCAGGTTGTGGTGACCCGCCAAAAAAGAACCGACCTCAACGGGTGCATTTTCAACAGCCATGGCTGTATAGGTCGGAGCCATTGCCAGGCGGGCGATCAGCAAATTTTCAATGAAGTTATCGGGCATGTGTTCCGGGAAACGGGAAAGGGTGTTTAACACGCCCAGGTTGCCTTCCTTCCAATAATCGCAAATCCGGGTCGCCTTTCCCTGGTTAATTTCAACCCAGCCGTCGCGTTCCAGCCGTCCGAGGGTCTCTCTAAGGGTGGGGCGGGTGACTCCGAGGAATTCGGCTAATTCACGTTCACCAGGCAAGTGGGTATTGATTGCGAAAGTCCCATCGAGGATGGCAGAGATCAGGCGACGCTCTGCGATTTGAGCAGGTTTGCTGATGTGCTGCCATCTGGATGGAGATACTTCATTTAACTGGTAAGTGGTCATACCAGTATGATACATGAGTTGTGGAAATAATACAAGGGTTAAATGAGATATTGATGAGCTGTTGATGTGGAAACGGGAATTTGCAGCTTGGAACCAGGTATCAAGCCCATTGTGAATGGAAAGTAGCGACCCGCTGCGACCAGGGAATCCAGCGAAAGAAGAAGAACAGAGGGGAGTTTTTCGTGAATCATTACCGGTCAATGGAGCCCCGTTATGTTGGACGCTGTTATTCCTTAATTACAGGTATTTTTCATACAGGCGATGGGTTTTATGGAAATTGATGTCCATATTCTCAGATTCATTCAGGATCTTGGTGTTTTCTTCGCGCATTTGTAAAAGTTCTGCGTAATGATATTGATCAAATTCCATCACGGTTTTAAACATTTCGTTGTACAGAATGGCTGTTGCACCCAGACGCTGGTATTTTTCAATCACGCCAATGCCGTTAAAATCAATCCAATCGGTTTTTTTACTTTCACGTAGAATTTCCAGCCATCCGAAGGGGAAAAAACGTCCTTTGATGCGCTGAAAAGCGGCGCCCACATCGGGGTAAGCCAGGATCCAGCCGATGGGCTGGTCGTCCTTATAAATCAATTTAACCAGCCTCGGGTCCGCGATCCACAGCAACTGCCTGACCAGGTTGTCCATATCTGCATCAGTGATGGGCGGGTTTCCTGCTGGGACGGCTAAGGATTCATTATACATTTGCTTAAAGTCGTCAATGACTCTGCGCAGCTGGCGTTTTGTTTTGATCATTGGCGCCTTGAATCCCATGCGATTTTCGACGATTTCGGCAGCTAAAAAAACCTTTTCAGAGATACGGGCTTCACGATCGATCCACCCCGTGAACACATCCTTCACCTTGGTAAAACCCAGAGCTTCGATCAGTTCCGGGTAATAATTCGGGTTATAGGCCTGTCCAAAGGCTGCCCGATGCTCAAAACCCTTGACCAACATGCCAAAACCATCTAAAACGGTGAAACCCTTTGGCCCAAAAACATGGTTTAAGCCCTGACTATCGCTCCATTCAAATCCTCGCGAAAAGAGCGCCTGGGCGATATTTAAGTCATCGATGCATTCAAAATAGTAAAAGAAAGCGGTTTTTGTCTGATGAAAATCATTATAGCGATGATTATTGGCCACGGCTAACCGACCGAGGACTTCACCCGTATCCGTCATCGCCAGGAAGAAGGCTGCCTGGCCATATTGATAAAACGCGTAGCCAGGTTTAAAGATCTGGCGTATCTCCATTCTGAGCGGCGGTACCCATTGGGTGTTATTCTGGTAAAGCTGATAAGGGAAATCGATGAATGCTTTTTCAAATCGGCGATGTCTGGGTGGCATTTCGATGATCTTCATTGGAGCAACCCTCTCAATAGTGAAATTTTCATATCAAATCATAGACGAAATCATTGTTAGGATCAAGGGCGCGCAAAAAAGTATTTCCAGAAGGTAATGAAAACTGCAGCTAAGATCCATCCAAACCTCCCTCTGGGAGCGCTTTTTAAGTTTGGGATGGGGGCGGCGGGTTAAAAAGGGAGCCCACGAAAGACAACTTTCTGTTGATAGCGTGAAACAATGATTGTGACGTTCAGGGCACACTCCAATATTTTAACTGATCAACCTTTACGGTGAAACCGGGTGTATTGGCAAAGGCGATCAGAAAACCGGTGTACCCTGCATTTGTCAGAGTTGAATCCGTGGCAGAACCCACCTCGACCCCGTCGACAAAAATGCGGAAACTATTGTCTCTCATCCAAATTCCAACCCGGTGTGGGTCGGCAAGACCAGCGGTGAGTTCTTTTGCTTCCTGGTAGCCGCTGACCGTATTAATGGTGACATTTTCTGACATGCGGTACAACCCCCAGCGTCCATCACAGGTTATTGCCAGGAAGTAAAATTGCTGACCATCTGAACTGCCGCGAACTGCCAGTCCAAACCGATCCGCACCAGAACAGGCAGACATTTGAATGGTTGTCTCCACATAGGCATTTTTCAGTGTTGGAGCAGATAGATACCAGCTGTGCCAGTTGGCATTGGCTTTTGCTGTCAGGTTGAGGAAACCACCGCCAGTTTTAAAGCTTGCCTGGTCTGTATCTACATAATCCCAGGGACTTGTATCGCCGGTGAAATCGTAAGTCCAGGCTGGCTGACCCAACACCTGTGCCGGGTCATTGGCTGCAGGTGTACTGGTGGGTGTTTCCGTTGGGATGTCCGTCGGGGTTTCTGTGGGGGCAACTGTTGGCTCTTCTTCAGGCGTCGAAGAAGGCTCGAGGGTTTCTGTGTGGGTAGGCATTTGTTGGAGTGCGGCTTGGATGGCGGTTTCTGTAAGGATAAGACTGACCTGAGTGGCAACCAAGTCATCAGTAAGCTGCTCCTGCTTTGGTTCAGGGCTGCAACTCGTGATGACAAAAGCAGTAATAATAAATAGAGAGATGAAGACAATTTTTCTCATGGCTTTCTCCGAATATTGGCAAGATGAACAATAGAGATATTATATGGTGTTCAATCTCCAAACGCAACTTGAATTGAGAGAGCTGGTTAATCAAGGTGTGGAGCAATATTTACAGCCACGCCTTCGCGCCGAAACAGAAAAAAAACACTGTGCAGGCGTATTCTTGATCAAGGAAATCTTTATGGATATTTTTGAAAAATGTTACCGGTATACTGAAGTTAAGGATGCAAAGGAAGCAGGTATTTACCCATATTTTATTCCTTTGGATGAAAATGAGGGCACAGAAGTCACATTTCAGGGTCGCAATGTGATTATGTGCGGCTCGAACAACTACCTGGGCCTTACGACGCATCCAAAAGTCAAACAAGCTGCGATTGATGCTATTGCCCGTTACGGTACCAGCTGCACTGGTTCCCGGTTTTTGAATGGCAATATGGCTTTACACGAACGCCTGGAAGCTGAAATTGCAGAATGGGTCGGCAAGGACGATTCACTTGTGTTCTCAACGGGGATGCAGGTTAATTTAGGTACGATCAGTGCCCTGGCAGGACGGGGTGAGATTGTGATTCTGGACAAAGAAGACCATGCCAGTATTGTGGATGGGGCTTTTTTAAGCAGAGCAAAAATTGAACGCTACTGGCATAACGATATGGCTCAGCTTCAGCGAGTGCTGGAGAACTTACCGGAGGATCAGGGGAAATTATTGGTAGTCGATGGATTGTTCAGCATGGAAGGCGATATCGCGCCATTGCCGGAAATCGTGCCCTTGTGCAAAGCATATGGTGTGCGTCTGATGGTCGATGATGCTCATGCAATCGGTGTTTTAGGCGGCGGACGAGGGACGGCAGCGCATTTTGGCTTGACCGACGATGTGGATTTAATTATGTCAACTTTCAGCAAATCCTTTGCCTCTTTGGGTGGATTTATCGCCGGTGATGCTGATGTGGTGGATTATATTAAGCACAAAGCACGCAGTTTAATCTTTAGCGCCAGCATTCCACCCTCTAATGCAGCCGCGGCACTGGCAGCACTTGAGGTGATGCGCGAGGAGCCCGAGCGGGTCGTACGGGTAAACCAGATTGCGGATATGATGCGAGCAGAATTCCAACGCCTGGGTTTTGATACAGGCGATTCCGTTACTCCCGTGATCCCGATTGTTATCGGAGATGATGATCTGACCTTTATTGCCTGGAAACTATTATTTGAAAACGGTGTATTTGTGAACCCGGTCATTTCACCAGCGGTGGCACCCGGTCGGCAGTTATTGCGGACAAGTTACATGGCAACCCACACGGATGAACAACTTGAGCGCGTGATTGAAATCTTTTCCAGGGTTGGAAAAGACTTGGGTTTAATCTAAAACTGGAGATTTTTATTATCAAGCAAAAGCTGCTATTAAAGGAGGCTTTTTTTGTAATTTTCAGGTTGTCTGGTCAATGACTTCCAGCTCCGCCTTGCCGGAATCCTCATGGGTGTCCTGTATGATCTACTTGAGGCTCTCTTTTCTGGGTTTTTCCTGATCCTTCCTGATGTGGACAATATAATTGTAGGCCGTAGATTTTCCGACTTTGGCAGGACCGACAATCACCACCTGGCTTTGCATCCAAAAGCTACTTTAACCTGGGCAACTGTCAGATCTATCAATATATTTTTCAGGTTGGGGTTGAGGGGGCAGCCCTCAAAATTTTCTTTGAGAGCTTGTTTGTCATTTCCTGGAAGGGCATCTTAAAGGGCATCTAAAATACCCCTGGTTTTTCAGCAACATTTTTAGAACATCGTCAAATTCTGGCCTGTTCATTCAATCAAAGAGCTGAGAAGGGTGAAAATGACAATTTACGGATCATCCCAATAGCGGATTTGATCAACCCAAACCGTGAGATCATTCACATTCATGCCGCCAACGAAAACGCCAAAGCGTCCTTGAAGGTGTGTTGAATCAGAGATTTCATTGACTTTTTGACCATTGATGTACAATGCCAAATTTGCACCACGTGCCATCACACCCAATTTATTGACCGCATCAGGGCCTTTTTTGACTGCATCGTTTGCGGTTAATCCGATCAATGAATGCATCACAGAGCCATCCCAGCGGCGCAGGCTATAACGACCGTCACAGCTGATTCCGAATAAATAGCCTTTTCCTGCCTGTGAATCTGCTGGGACCCTGAACATGAGACCAAACTGGTCGCTGCCCTCGCATTCAGGCGTTTGCAGGGTCATTTCCAGGTAAAAGTTGGCGATAGTTGGCCAGGTCACCCGCCAGCCATCGACTCCTGTGCTGGAGGTCAATTTCAGGAAACCGTTCTCAAATTTGATGGCGGTATATTTGTCCAGACCTGTTGGCCAGCCGTCGCCATTGTTCATGGTGTCAACCCAGTCCGGGTCTCCCAGGTTCAGGGCGGGGTCAGTACTAGCCAGGGTGGCTGTTGGCGAAGGTAGCGGCGTATGGGTCGGTGCGGGTGTTAGTTGAGGCTCTTCGGGTTCAACCGGCTCAGCAGGCTCAAACACCTCGGTTTTCACGATTTCTTCTGTAGGCGAAGTAACGTCTATGATAGTCGTAGCTGAAGGTTCAATTTGGATCGGAGTCCCCGTTAAAATCTTTGAGATTTCCGTGGCCATGGCATCTTCCGGATCCACTGCGGTATCACTTTGAAAACCTGGAAAATGGCATCCCGAAAGTGCAAAAGCCAGGATGAGGATTATGCTGATGATCAATTTTTTCATGGCTACCGTCCATTCCTTTATTACGAGAAGATTATTCTACATTGAGACGAAAATTAACGGGCAACTGCTTCTTTTCAATTAAGCTGTATTTATTTTAGCATGGAAGGATGGTCTTGTCACCATTAGCATAGCAATTGAAGGGCCCATCGCTTGCTGCACCGCATCAATTATTTGGGATGGTGGAGTGGGAAAGCCTCCTCACACAGGTCTTTTTTAATGGATTTGTGTAGTCATCAGGAGGAACCTTTTTTGGATGCACTTGCCGCCATTTTTTATACCCATTCTGGCCATTAAATTTACTGCTCGGATTGAGAAGATTGCTAAAAAAAGACCGTCCATTTAATCAGCGAATTTTGCGTGAGGCGACAAAACTCCACGAAGAAGCACAGGGGGCTTATCTGATGACCGCCGACAGCTTCACGCAAAATGCGAAGGATTGGTCGGCAGGAAAGTCGATCACTCTGTATGTTGGGAACGCACTGGTCAGGTTGAACCATTCGTCGGTAGAGCTTAATCGGTTCTGAGATGAATGCTTTGCTAAAGAAAAAATCGCCACCTGGATGGCGATTTTTCTGTCGGGGCGAGAGGATTTGAACCTCCGACCTCTTACACCCCATGCAAGCGCGCTAGCCGGACTGCGCCACGCCCCGAACTAAGATCAAATTATAACCGCCTTTTTCCCGTTTGGCAAGCTTAAATTGGTTAATCAAGATTCATTTGTTGCAAGAATTACAATATTAACGCCCTCAACAATTCTTTTTCAGGGCACCTGCCCAAATGCATAGAAGGTCGGAATGAACAGCACCCGTGTCCCCATTTTCCATGCTTGTTCATCTTGTTGTAGAAAATCAGATAGCTCATTTGGGCTGAGGTGACCTTCAAGGTCGGCGCGTAGCATGGTCCATTCGGTTGGATCGATTGCTACTTGCGCTGTATGATGCCACTCAGCCCCCAGGATGCCGGTCTCAATTTCAATCAGCCCCGTTTGGATAAAAAGAGAGCGTAGCTTCCTGCCGATGCATGTGTCAATGCCATGGGCTTGCAGGGATTCGGTTTGAAAAGCCCCGAGCAAATCCAGCGGCGGCGGGAAGTCGATACGCGCCTGGTAATCCGGTTCAGCCAGAGCCAATACCCAGCCGCCAGGGCGTGTTACCCGCTTCATTTCGTTTAGTACCTGTTCAGGATGAGCAGTCCACATTAACAGGAAATGGCACAGGGACATCGCGAACTTATCTGAAACAAAGGGCAAGTGGTGACCATCACCGATGACCTGAGAATAGTTCTGCTGTTGGTTTTTAGAAAAAATTACACTGGAATAATCAAGGTCAATTCCGATGGCATTGTGATAACCAGCATTATGCAAAGACTGCAGCATCGCGCCGGTACCCGAACCGACTTCCAGGATACTGGCATCCGGATGGAGTGAGATTTTCTCGAGGATATATTGCCTGAGATGTGCTGTCCATCCAGCCTGCTCCAGGTATCGACGATGCCATTCCTGGCGGTCGAGATTGCGAAAATCCTGCACTTTACCTGTTTTCCCAGATTTTTTCCCAGGGATCCGTAAGAATATTACCGAGAACTTGTTGATACAAACCCTGGCTCGGCAAGACATCGCCATCGGGTTCAACATAAAGCCATGCTTGACCAGCGCCTTCAGGCGCTTCAAACTCGCCTGACTGTTCCAATTCCAACGAAACCGGGTTATTTTCAGAATAGGGCACAGGCATATCCCATACAAGATCGAGTTGAAGCACGGCGGCGAGGTTGCGCAGGTCTTCAAGCTCTGATGCCAGGTCAAGCGATGCACTGGTCAGTGACAGGGCATGAACGCCCATCGCTGCCATGCGTTGCAGGTGGGAGTGGAGATCTTCCCCTGCCTTGAGGGTGAGGTGCACCGTGGTGTGGATATCATCAGCCAGCACCTTTTCCAACACCTCCCATGCGGCAGGCCTATCCGGGTTGAAAACAATCATCAAGTGATCCAACCCATTCATCAGCAGCATGCTACGATAAGCGTCCTCCTCTAATTTCAGCCCATCGGTCAACAACCCGGTTACCAGGCCCAACTGCTCAGCCTTCAAGATCAGGTCGGGCAAGTCTTCACGCATTGTTGGTTCTCCCCCGGTGAACAGGAGATGAGGTATGCCCTGCTCAAGGGCTTTCTGGAAGATAATTTCCCATTCATCCGCAGTCAATTCGCGATCAATCCGGTCGAGAGGTGCTGCCTCCTTGTAGCTTTCATCTGAAACCTGGTAGGTCAGGGCACAATCCAGGCGGTAAGGTGCAGAGATATCTGCCGAATAGGGTTCCTGGCGTTCAATGTCGAGGTAGGTCACAGGGTCAAGGCCCGGGGTTTCAATCAGGGTATTGATTCGATCGATGAAGTATTGATAGTCCTGGTGCACTTGTTCCCGGTCGATCTTATACCTTTTTGAAACCACATTGACCACAGTTTCGGGATCTATACCCTCGATAAAGTGGTAGGCGTACTCCAACGCAGTCTGATTCAGATGAAGCACGGTTGCCGCATTGATGATCAGCAGGCCGGTGCCGTCATGCTCAACCCGCAGGTGAAGACGATATTGTCGTTCCTCCTCGGGCGGCGTCTGGTATGAGTACATGCCAGCAGGCAGAGGCTTTTTTTTAGTAAATAAATCCTTGAAGGTGTCGATCAGATTGGGCATAGGAACTCCAATTACATTCTAAAAGAGCGGGTATTTGATGGGATGAATGGATTGATGCTGGCGAGCAAGCGGGCATCCTCCGCCACATTCCGGTAAAAAATCGCAGTTTTGGCATCCCTCGGGGATATCCTGCCGGTTTCGCAGTTGCACAGCCAGGGGGTGCTCCCAAATTTCTTGCCAGGTGTTTTCCAGGAAATTTCCCAGAGACTGGTAATAGGATTGGCAGGGGATCACATCACCGTTGGATTCAATACACATGTTATACAGGGCGGCCGTGCAACCTTTGATTCCCAGATCGAGCTGAAGGGGATTGAAATGACAATACTGTGTAGGCGTATACCAGATCAGCCGTTGACCGTGGGATTGGGTGATTTGGCGAGCGCTTTCCAGTAACGGCGGCAGCTCAATTTCTTTTAAGCCACTATCTACGGTTTCACCTTTTCCTGAATAAATCAGGGCGTTCAGACCCACGGTTGGTACGCCAAGATGAGCCAGAAAGATCAGGGTGGCATCGATGGTTGGAGCGTTGTGTGTCAACAGGGTGGTGTTGGTCATCACGTATAAGGGTGTGGACAGCACATTCTTAATGCCTGCCACAGTTTGAGACCAGGCATCCTTTGCAACAACCATCTGGTTGTGGATATTGGGATCGTGGGATTCGAAGGTAATTTGCACATGGTCGAGGCCGGCTGCAACCAGTTCTGCCAGGTAAGATTGATCCGCCAGTTTTCGCCCATTAGTATTCAGGCCGGTAATCAAGCCCTTCTCTTCGGCATAGGCTACCAATTCGGGCAAGCCCTGGTATAAAGTTGGTTCTCCGCCGGTGAACACAATATGAGGGATTCCCAGATCCCAAATTTGATCTATGATTTTCCGCCATGTCTCTACGGTCAATTCGGGGTAGTTGCGGGCTCGGGCGTTGTAACAGTGGTGGCAGTCGTTATTACATCGATAGGTGAGCGCCAGATCCATCCGGTAGGGAGCGCTGGGAGTCGCTTTGAACGGTGGCGTTGTTTCCAGGTTCAGCTCGCAGATCGGGCAGTCGCCATTGGGATTGACCAGGTCTTCCAATTGTGACGTGAATTCAAAAATGTCCTGAAGTGCATTTAATCTTGATACCTTAAACTGGCGACGCAAAATGCGTGCAGCATGTTCAGGCGTATGACCTTCAAGGTGAAGGTATGCTATCAACGCAGCTGAAGGGTTGAGATGGACAACCCGGTTCGCATTCGCAATTAACAAACCGCTTCCATCGGCGTCTATTCTGAGGTGAAGACGAACTTTGCCATATTCTTCCTCACGAAGATAATGATGCAGGCCGGGAGTGGGGGTAAACCCTTTTTTTAATAACTGGCTGAACTTGTCAATCGCGTTGTTTAAAGCGTTCATCATCTAATTTCATTTTGCTTGATACTCTTAGCGTCCACCGCCCGCACAAGCACAGGCACAGCCAGCACAGGCACAGGCACAAGCACAGGAACTACCGCCGCCGCCCCCGCCACGAAAGCCGCCGGATCCGGATGATCTGCTGACCGGTATCGGGTTGGTGCGAGTGGTAATGCCATTGGTGAAGGAGGACAGGTTACCGATCACCCCGGCGGACATCGCGGTAGCGCCGTTAATGACATTAGCAGCAAAATTTGAACCCGGGATATTGGGCAACGAGACTTTTCCTCCGCCAGATGCTGTTGTTTGCGCCGGAACCGGGTTGGAAGTTGTGCCGCCGATGCTGCGGCGATAGGAAGGCGAGTAACGAGGCCACCATACAGGGACGAAGACCGGGCCGGTTGTAAAAGTACGCCTGGTGCGCTCCTGATATTGGTCATCGAGCATGGTCCATTCCATGGTCTGGTTGTAGCGTTCACTTTTAACTTCGGGTGTATCGGATTCCTCAACCATTTTCCATGCCCTTTGCATAATGTCTTTGTAATAGGCAACGGTCTCTTTATGGCTGAAGCCCTTCATTTTTGCCGAAACACTCTTGACCAAGGTCACCATCAAATTTTGCATGGCTGTTCTGCGTTGTACTCCGCTTTGCGCGATCGCCTCTAAAAAGTCAGTTTCGTAGGCATGCAAACCCTCCGGAAGGGGTTGGCTGGTGATAACCTCGAGGGGATCTTCTTTGACGACTGTCGCGGCCTCTTTTTTAAGCACACCGAACAGGATCATGGTGAAAATTTTATCCATGGGCTGTTCCATTAGGATCGCTGCTTCAACCGCGGTGAGACCACGTTTGATACCATTGCCCTCGATTTTCATCTTCGGTGGGAGGTAAGCCATCTTGCGTTTGTTGGCGCCAAAGGTTGCCTGGTAAAACACAAAGCCGAACATGCCGATGAAGAATGTGCCCATTCCACAGCAGCATAAGTTGTTACTGATGAGTGCGAAAAATGACGGTAGAAACCCCAGCGGCTCCCTGATAATACCCGGCGTCGTATCTTGAGGTGGTTCGGTGATTAATTTATCCTCAGGAACCAACCGGCTGGGGAAAGCGGCGCCAAAGAGATATCGGGTGTGCACATTGGCGTTGGTTGTAAACCATGAATAGTACACCCGTTCCTCGGCCTCAGTTCTGCCGGTATCATCGGGTGAAGAATCTCCAGGCCAGCCCTGCGGGGTGTAGTAGACGCCTTCGTCATCACCCACACCGGGCGGCAGGATGATGGTCATCCGGTAATGGGTTTGGGTGCTACGCTCATAATTTGCATCAAACCAGTTGGGAGTGAACTGGAAATTGGTGTAATCTTCCCGGTCACCGCCATCATATTTAGAGAGCACGTTGCTGACACCCGGGACCCAGACGGTAACCAGGCCGGATTGGCCTGGCGGAATCGAATCGCTTTCAAGCGCAAGGGCAAACCCATTGGGCACATAAGGCGAGCTTTCAATTTTATTGATTGTCTTACCATCAATTTCTGCCTGGATTGAAGCCAGGTTATATGAGGAAGACGGCATACCGATATCAACAAAATCGATCGGGTCAGCATTAGCACTGTTTTGAAATTGGATGTAATACCACAGCGAAAGAGAACCATCGTCTTCAACATAAGCTTCCACTTCCATCACCGTGACTTCAAATCGATAGTCTTGGGCGGAAACTGATGCAGGGAAAACAAACTGCGAGATCAGGGTAAAAAAAAGGGCCAGCTTAATAATTCTTTTCATAGGTCACCATTTGGGTTCTTCGGTTAACTGGTAAGTTGTCGAACAATGCGGACACTCCACCACCGGAGCGCCGGCAATCATTTTTACATCCTTAGACGTAATTGGGCCGCCGCAGGACTGACATTTGATCGTATCCATCCCGACCTGACCGGGCAGGTCAATATTCAGGTTGACAACCTGGTCACCGGCTTTTTGCGGGGGACTGAGTTTGGTGCCGATAAAAATCAAGCCAAAACCGATGACCATGCCGACCAGGCCGATCAAAATCCAGGCAGTTTGTCCCGCGGGGCTGAACCCGCCCAGGATGAACAGGAAGGAAAAGATGATAAATATTCCAGCAGTAATAAAGGCGATAATCTTTCCAGCGCGCATAGCATCTCCTTTGGTAGTCGATTCATTGATATGACTTATTTTAACGCATCTTGATTGATTAATCCTGAGATTATCACAGGTATTTCACTGTAAGAGAACAACCAGCTTTGACAACCCTTATCTTAGCATATAATTAGCGAGGATTTGTTGCCTATTGCGGTGATATTACCCTTGGCAACAAGATTGCCCAATATGAATGATGGATTTGTCCCCAGATCTGTTATTAACAGATTGCCACGCTGTTTGCAGGCGTTGAATCTGATGGCCAAAGCAGGCTTGCATACCGTTTCGTCAGAATTCCTGGCAGAACAGGTTGGAACGAATTGGCGCTGCTGGGAGTAGCTGCACAACCCGTTGTTGATGAATTAGTGCAGGCGGGGATCAAAGGCATTTTCAACTATACACCTGCGAGATTAAATTTGCCCCAAATGGTTTTTTTGAACAGATCGACCCTGTTTTAATCCTTCAACAGATGCTCTTTAGCTAAAAGAAGAATGACTGTCTTCTCCAAGGGGGTTTTCTAAAAGGTCGATCAGTACATCGAAATTTGCCACCCGGTGACAATGTAATTTTAATAACACTTTTTTTGGATTTGCTTTCTCGCGCAGTGTGAGAAACTGGTTTTGCAGGGAGAATGTAATCTTATTGTAGGGCAATACAGATTTTTTGATGCATATTCCGTTTTGATCCGCCTGCAGGTGTTTGTGAAAATACAGCCTTTCGCCCATAAACAAGCGATCTTGGTATTTTCTAATTAATTCTGGCAAAATTTTACCGCGTAGATTTTCAATCAGTTCGGAAATTTTTCTATACCGGTTGCGAATTACCAACCGCTGACGATCGGCACCCTCCAGGATGATCTTCACGCGCAGGCTGACGGTTGAGCCGCCAAAGGAGATTCGCGAGATATGACTGTCAAACCGGACGGTATCCGCATAAATCCAGGTGTGCGTGCGCTTCGCAGCGTAAAGCACCAGTCCTTTTTCATAAAGATCAACACCATCCTGCCAAAAGAAGATCGCCAGGCTTATCGCCAGAGCACCGGCAATTAACATACCTGCATACAGAATTGCCGGGTAAAGGATGACGCTCAAAAGAATTGCCCGACCATGGATATTGATCCTGGTCCAGGTGTTTATGCCTAGTAAAACAGTGAAACCGATTGAAGCCAGGACGGTCAGCCCACCCAGGAATATGGTCAGCCAGCGTTTCAATCCCTGGTTTTGAACCGGGTAGCTCTCCAATTTATTTCCTAACTGATCTAGACGAGGATCAACATTTGAATGATGCGTGAGGTTTGTTGGGGTCATACTGATGATCGGCAAGGTTTAAGTCTTGGATGGAAGGCTGCGGGAGAGGACATCGATCATTGAAAAAGCTTTTGATGCGCCTTCGGCAATACAGGTGGTGGGATTATCAACAAGGTAAGCAGGAATGCCCAGGGATGCAGTGAGGTATCGATCGATGCCGACTAAAAGGGCGGTACCACCGCACAAAGCCACACCACGATCGATGATATCGGAAATCAGTTCAGGGGGAGTTTTCTCTAACACCCGGCGAATTGTTCCGGCAATGTTTTCAAGCGGTGTTTGTAAGGCTTCTACAATATCATCTGTTGTGATTGTGGCGGGTCTGGGTAAACCTGAAACCTGGTCCTGCCCCTGGATTTGCATTGATTGCGGATTATCTTGCGGAAGTGCGGCGCCGATTCGAATTTTGAGTTGTTCCGCGGTGGGCTGTCCGATGATCAGGCCAAATTTACGGCGCACAAAGCTGATGATGGCTTCATCCAATTCAAGGCCGGCTACACGGGAAGTTTCAGCAGAGACCAGGCTGTGCATGGCAAGCACTGCTGCCTGTGAAGTTCCCCCGCCAAGGCAAATGATCATGTTGCCGGTGGGTGCACCAATTGGTAGATCAATGCCAATGGCGCCAGCCAAAGGTTGCTGGATCAGGTGCACATCGCGGCTGCCCGCGCCAAGACCTGCTTCGTAGACGGCGCGCCGCTCCACACTGGTGATGCCAAAAGGAACTGTGATCATCAGTTTGGGGCGAAATAATAGCATGCGCCCGGTCACCATGCGCACCATTTCGCGTAAAAAATTTTCTGTAATCTCGTATTCAGCGATGACACCAAAGCGCATCGGCCGGATGACCTCAATGTTTTCAGGAACCCTGCCCATCATATTAAGCGCTGATTTTCCAATCTCAACCAGTTTGAGTTCATCAAGAAGAATGGCGACAATGGTGGGCTCCTGGAGGAGGATGTCTTTACCCTCGACAATACGGGTGTTCAAAGTGCCTAAATCAATACCTAATTCATGAGAAAGTCTTGCCACATGTGCCTTCCTTGGTTTGGAATGAAATCGATGAAATTCATTTATAAATCAAAAATAGACTAACTCTATCTTACCAAATCTACCAGGCTTTGATAAGAGAATGGACAAAGATGTTGGCGGGTTTATTCTTATCCTTCCTGGCACAAACCTGATTTTTTAAATCCTTACCATGACCAGGTTTGCAATAATTGTACGACAAATCGCGGCAAGGTATACTTAAGCTCGATAATTATTAATTAGTTTTCTTAGGAATGAGCATCTGAAGGGTTCTTATTACCCACTCGCATATTAGAAGTCGGTTAGCCAGAAATTTGTCCAAATTTGGTTTTTATTTATTGGTAATTGTGGGGGCTCAAACCCCTGATTAGGAGCATAAGAATGACGGATGTGGATTTAAAATACGAGGCCGCACTGGATTTTTTGTATAGTTATATCGACTATAGCTTAAAACGAAATTTTCGTTATTCTGCTGAAAAATTCAATCTTGACCGCATGAACAAATTAATGCAGTTGCTGGACAACCCGCAAAACGACTTTCTGATCATCCACATTGCTGGGACCAAGGGGAAGGGTTCGGTTTCTGCAATGTGTGCCAGCGTTCTCAACACACAGGGATATAAAACCGGGTTATACACCTCACCCCACATGGTGAATTTTGCTGAGCGTATCCAGGTCAATGGAGATACCATCTCAAAAGCCGAACTGGTTACGATTGTCGAGACCTTGAAATCGGTCGTGGCGCAGGTTCCAGAAATAACCACCTTTGAGTTAACAACGGCATTAGCCTTCGTTTACTTTTCGAAAGTAAACGTCGACTATGCCATCGTTGAGGTTGGGCTGGGTGGTCGGTTGGATGCGACAAACGTTGTTTCTCCAATGATTTCTGTAATCACCTCAATCTCTTACGACCATGAAAAGATATTAGGGAACACGCTCTCTGAAATTGCCAGGGAGAAGGGCGGCATCATCAAACTAAATACTCCCGTGGTGATTGCGCCCCAGAAAATGGAAGCGCTTCTCAGGTTGAAGGAGATTGCACAGGAAAATAATGCCCCCGTCATTCAAGTGGGCAGAGACTATCTTTACGCAGCAGACTCGCACAGCCTGGAAGGACAGGCTTTTTTGGTATGGACGCCTGAGGAACAGCCATTGGTAGACACGTTTATCGAGTCAGCAGGGCGTGACATTTGGAGTCCGATGCGCTTAAGAATCCCATTATTGGGATTTCACCAGATTGAAAATGCTGCTACCGCTTTTGCAACCCTTAAGACCCTGGAAAAATATGGTGTTCAAATCACCCAAAAGGCATATCGTGCTGGCTTTGCTTCTGTTCAATGGGCGGGGCGAATGGAAATCCTTGACCATCATCCAACCGTGGTGATTGACTCAGCGCATAACCGTTATTCAGCGTTGATTTTAAGGAAAGCCATGGATGACTATTTTCCGGGTTTGCCAATAGTGCTGGTTTTTGGCGCTTCAGAAGATAAAGATATCGAGGGGATGTTCCAGGAACTGCTTCCAAGAGTGTGGAAGGTGATCGCTACTCAGTCCACACACCCACGCTCTATTGATGCACAGGAAATTGTTCAGCTTGCCCACCGTTTTGGTCGATCCGCACAGGCTATCCTCCCCTTCGAAGAGGCAATGACCGCAGCATTGGATGAAGCCGGGCAGGAATCGGTGGTATTGGTGACAGGCAGTATATTTATCGCCGCAGCTGCCAGAGATACATATTTAGCTTTGAAACGCGATATTGAAAACAATCACTTGTAAAACCAACTTCGATTGGGCACTTCAATTCTTTGGAGTTTTTATGAACAATGACGATTGGTACCGCAACGATGACGAACACGATGATCTGATAGGTAATATCCACCAGAGGACAGAGGAGTTATACCGTATTTTAAGCTGGGAATTGGACGAAGATGGCTTTTTCACCTGCCCGGCCATTGTGTTGGAAGATGTAGTGGTGTTCCCCCATATGATCTCACCGGTATTTCTCAGTGACGACGCATCGACACTGGCAATTGAAGCTGCCCAGGAGGATAACAGGACGGTTATTGCGTTATATTACGATGATGATGCTCCTGAAGATGGGCGTGAACGATTTTTGCCGATTGGAATGGATATTGCGGTGGGACGCATCCTCACTTTACTGGGCGGCGAGCATTCTGCTTTGGTGCAAGGGCGCCGGCGAGTTGAGATTGCAGAAATTGTGCAAAGAGAACCTTATTACATTGTGAAAGTGCGTCCGGTTAACGATAGTTACCGCATTACTCGTCATTTGACTGCCATGATGAGGACTTCACGAAATTTATTTGAGCGGTGTGTTTCGCTAAATGAAAACCTCCCTGAAGAAGCGCACCTTTTTTCAATCAATATCAGTGATCCGGGTTGGCTGGCGGATATGATTGCTACCTCAATGCCGCTAACAATCGAGACACGCAAGCACCTGTTGAGGCTCATCCATCCTGCTGACCGACTGAAGGCCGTAAACCAGATTTTGGCTGAAGAATTGGAAGTATTGGAACTCGAGGATGAGATTCAAACCCAGGTTAAAACGGAAGTTGATCGATCGCATCGGGAATATTATCTGCGTGAACAAATGAAAGCGATCCAGATGGAACTGGGGGAAGACGATCTCTGGGGTCAAGAAATCCGTGGGCTGGCAGAAAAGATCCAGGCAATGAACCTTCCCGAAGCAGTTTTTTCCCAGGCAACCCGGGAATTACAGCGATTGCAGCAATTGCCGCCTTTGGCTCCTGAAGTGGGCATTATTCGCACTTACCTGGATTGGATTGTGGAGCTTCCATGGACTGAAACCACTGAGGACAACCTGGACGTTTTGCATGTAACACGGGTGTTGGAAAAAGACCATTATGGTTTAAAAATGGCCAAAGACCGCATCCTAGAATACATAGCCGTTCGCAGCTTGAAACCCAAGCGCTTACACCAGCCGATTCTCTGTTTTGTCGGCCCGCCCGGTACGGGAAAAACTTCTCTGGGTAAGTCCATTGCCAGTGCACTGGGGCGCAATTTTGTCAGATTGTCCCTGGGTGGAGTGCGGGATGAAGCCGAGATCAGAGGGCATCGCCGAACCTATATCGGTGCGATGCCAGGCAGAATCATTCAAACGATGCGCCGCTCCGGGACACTGAACCCGTTGTTTATGCTGGATGAGATTGATAAATTAGGAACGGATTTTAGAGGAGACCCATCTTCCGCACTTTTGGAGGTGTTAGATCCAGAACAAAATGATGCCTTTTCCGATCACTACCTGGAGGTAGACTATGACCTTTCAGAAGTCATCTTTATTACCACTGCCAACACGCTGGGTACGATCCCACCTGCTTTATTAGATCGGTTGGAAGTGATTGAATTTTCAGGGTATATCGAAGATGAAAAAATTAAGATTGCCAAACGCTTTCTTATTCCAAGACAACTTGAAGAGACCGGGATTGATGAAGAGGGTGTTCAGTTTTCTGAACAGGCATTGATGAAGATCATCCGTGAATACACTTTTGAAGCGGGCGTTCGCAATCTCGAACGTGAAGTTGGACGTGTTTTACGGAAAATCGCCCGCTTGAAAACTGAAACAAAGCGATTTCCAAAGAAGATTACACCATCAGCGATCCGGCGTTTTTTAGGACCGCAGCAATTCTTTGAGACCGAAGCTGAGGACGGCGATGAGGCAGGTGTAGCGACCGCCCTGGCATGGACGGAAAATGGTGGAGAAATAATGCCAGTTGAGGTTTTAATCCTTGATGGCAAGGGCAATTTGCAAATTACCGGTCAAATTGGGGAAGTGATGCAAGAATCAGCCCAGGCAGCGCTTTCATACCTCAAATCGAGGGCTGAAACCCTGAACATTGACGGTGAAATATTTGAAAATATTGACGTTCACCTGCATGTCCCTGAGGGCGCCATTCCTAAAGATGGACCCAGCGCCGGGATTACGATTGCTACAGCACTGATCTCAGCCTTCACCGGCAGGCCCAGTGATCATATGGTGGCGATGACAGGTGAGATCACCTTGCGCGGTCGGGTTCTCCCTGTTGGTGGGATCAGGGAAAAAGTGTTGGCTGCACATCGAGTTGGATTGAAAAAGGTGATTATCCCTGAAAAGAATGCCAAAGACCTGGATGACATTCCCAACCCGGTCTTGAAAGACGTCGAAATAATCCCGGTCAAGCACATGGATGAAGTCTTGCCGATTGCATTGCATGAAGCAACGCCCAATCTAAAAACGACTCGGCGGAAAAATTCAGGTTAAAACGACAATATCCCTCGACGGAATATTGTTCTAATGGCTTGTCAGAAGCTGTTTATTTGAAATGGTAAAAAAAACCATGCAACCTATTCTTTGTGGATTGCATATATTTCATCCTGCAGGGATTTAATACCGTTTCGAACCTGAGTGATCATTCGGTCAAGATGCAGTTCAAGTCCGGTGAGGGTTTCGAGGATGTAATTGTCGGCTTCCCGCTGAGATATTTCGGACTCCTGGTGCGATTGGTGAATAATCTCCTCAGCGCGCATTTTCGCGGCTTGAATGATCTCATTATCTTCCAGGGTTTTGTCCGCTTTTTCGCGGGCCAGCGCAATCGTCCGGTTGGCTTCTTCTTTGGCCTGGGCAAGAATACGGTCGCGTTGGGCGACGACCTGTTGTGCTTTTTTAATCTCTTCAGGAATGGCCACACGCATCTGATCGATCAAATCCAACATGCGGTCCTCATCAACGATAACACTGTGCGTTAACCAGATTGGCCGGCTTTCATTAAACAATTCTTCTAAGCGATCTACAAGATGCAAAATATCCATTCCAACCTCCGTGTCGATATTACATCTAACGTTGCAAGCATTATACCAATATTAACATATTTTTTCATATATTCCGATATCAATCTCGTAATGAGGTGAGTGGGACGATATCCTGTTCTTCACCTAAAACATTAAAACGACTTTTCAGGGCTGCCTCCACGTGCGGTGGAACAAAGCTCGAGACATCCCCGCCCAGGGCTGCGACCTCTCGGACTGTTGTTGATGAGAGGAAGGTGTGTTCTTCGTTGGTGATCAGGGCAATCACATCAATGCTGGGCTCAAGCCGATTATTAGCCAGCGCCATGCGAAATTCATACTCGAAATCTGAAAAAACACGTAAACCCCGAACAATTGCCTGGGCGCCCACTTTTTTTGCAACCTTAACCGTCAATCCCGTATAGCCAACCACATGTATGGACTTGTAATCCATGAAAGCTTCCTGCACCAGCGCCAGGCGTTCTTGCGGAGAAAAGAGGATGTTGCGTTGTTCTTTGGCGTACACGGCAACATACACTTCATCAAAGAGATTCACTGCCCGTTTGGCAATATTGATATGCCCGTAATGAATGGGGTCAAAGGTCCCGGGGAACAAAACAATAGTCATTTCAGCTCATATCTCCTTCTTTATTTGGCCAAAAATGCTCCATGGCTTGGCGCATCAGATGATGCTCTTCAGCCTGGAGGGTCGGATCGTTTTCATAGACTTGCTGGGCATAATTTCTTGCTGTTTCGATGAGATGCACGTCGGTCAGGCTTGCCAATCGCAAACCAGCGTACCCCGATTGGCGGGTTCCAAGGAATTCTCCTGGGCCGCGTTGTTTTAAATCATGCTCCGCCAGGACGAATCCATCATGTGTGCTTACCATTGCCAGGAGGCGTTCGTTTTCTGCCTTATCGCTCGCCTGGGGGATCAAGAAACAATAGGATTGTTCAGCACTGCGCCCAACCCGACCCCGCAGTTGATGTAATTGAGCTAAACCAAACCGGTCGGCGCCTTCGATGATCATGATGGTCGCATTGGGGATATCAACACCCACTTCGATGACCGTCGTAGAGACGAGGATGTCAAACTGGTGGTCGCGAAATTGCCGCATGATGGCATCTTTTTCATCAGCGCGAAGACGTCCATGTATCAAGCCAACGCGTAAATCGGGAAAGATTTCCGATTGTAAACGTTCATACTCCTGGACAGCAGCCAATACCTCTTCATTTTCGCCCTGCTCAACAAGGGGATAGATGATAAATGCCTGATGCCCCCGATTGACCTGTATTCGCACCAGGTTATAGATGCGTTCCCTTTCAACCGGGTAGTTAATGTAGGTTTTTACGGGCTGCCTGCCGGGCGGCATTTCATCGAGCACACTGAGATCTAAATCTCCATAGACTGTGAGGGCTAATGAACGGGGGATGGGTGTGGCTGTCATCACCAGCAGGTGAGGATTATTTCCTTTTTCTCTGAGCACTGCACGTTGTGAAACGCCAAACCGGTGCTGTTCATCAACCACTACAAATTGTAAATCGCTAAAAACGACCGGGTCTTCGATTAAGGCGTGGGTGCCGATCACCAATTTGACCCACCCCTGCGCCAACCCTTCCAGTATTTCTTGTCTTTCCCTTGCCGGGGTATCGCCAATCAACAGGCGGATTTGAGATCCTTCGAGTAACGGATGATGATCCGACGGTGTTGTCAGCAATTGTTTAAGATTGTTGTAATGTTGCTCTGCCAGGATACTGGTGGGCGCCATATAGGCTGCTTGAGAGCCTGACCTGACAACCATAGCGATACCCAACCCAGCGATGATTGTTTTCCCCGATCCAACGTCGCCCTGCAGCAGACGGTTCATGGGTCTGCCAGAATCAAGATCCGCCCGAAGGTCAGATAGAACTTTTTGTTGCGCATCTGTCAGAGAGAATGGTAATCGGTTGAGCTGGTCGTTCAACCAATCGTCACCGACTGGAAACCTTCGCCCTACGGCATTTATCCACTCATGTTTTTGCTGCAAGACGCCTAATTGAAGCAGGAAGATTTCGTCAAAAGCCAGACGGTGACGAGCTTTTTGAAGAGTGTCATGATTTTCCGGGAAATGGATTTCTTTCAGTGACGTTGGTAAATCCATCAAGCTGGCATCTTTAAGGATATATTCGGTTAAATATTCCGGGATCTTTGGAGCCCAATTCTCCAGGACGGAAAAAATTACTCGCCGCAACCAGCGCTGGTTCAAACGCGCGGTTAGGGGATATACAGGAACTATGCGTTTGGTGTTGATTTGTTCCTGAGAAATTTTTTCATAATCAGGGTGGTACATGACCAGCCTGCCCATATACTGTTCGATCTTCCCTGAAATTGATATAAACATATTCTTACGGAGCTGTCGAAGATGGTAGATTTGATTAAACCACATCAACTGGATGCTGCCTGTATCATCAGAGACTACCGCCTGTATGATTTTGCGGTTCTTATCTCGAGCCGAGAAGGTGCCGACCCGATCAACACAGGCGATGATCGTGACTTCATCTCCGTAGGTGAGATCTTTGATGAGCTTCATTTTTGTGTAATCATCATAGCGGCGTGGGAAGAAATAGATCAAGTCCTCCACAGTGAAGATGCCAAGTTTGCTCAATAACTGGGATTGCTTTTGCCCGATCCCATGAACCGAGTTGGTGGGCGAGAGAAAGGGGTCGGGGAGGGCGTTGGCAGGGATGGGTGCTGAACTTCCCGAGGGTTTTTTTATAGATGTGCGACTTGTTGTTTGTGTGACCTTTGGGGGCATCTGGGTTGGTTTGGATAGATCGTTTTGAGATTCTTTGGAAATTTGTGGTTGTTCCAGCACTTTTGCTCCCGGAAGGTGTTTAATGCCGGGGTTATCCAGGATTTGACCGATTTGTTTTATGGCCTGGGAGCGTTTCTGGATCGATAAATCGGAGTAGCCTTTGAGAAAGTCAGCGACCTGCTGAATATCTCCTTCCGGCACTCCGTCACCGCGTGCGTCACCCTGCCAGGTTTCAGTCAATTTTGCTAAACCGCCGACCACTGCCTTATCAGAATAATTTAAATCTGCTTCCAGTTTGAATATTTTATACAACTTCTCGATAGATCGAAACATGATCAATGATGGCCTTTTCAATTGTTAGTCATTTTTATTTTATCGTGAATCGCACATTAAGCATAACGCATTCGCCTGGTTTATTGAAGGTAATCGTCAACGCGCGCTGAAAAATCCAAGGATTTGCGGGTAGGTTAGGGTCATAGTGGCATAATCAGAAAACCCCGCCCTGCGGGGTTTGATTGAAACCTTATCAACAGCCTATTCTATTCGACAGCGACGATTAATTGATAGTGAGGTTGCCCACCTTCATGAACCTCAATCTCATGATCAGGATAAATAGAGCGGATTTTGTCCGCCAGCTTGTTGACCTGTTGCCCACTGATATCTGTGCCGTAATACAGGGTGATGCGTTCATAAAGGTGTGTTTCAGCGGCATATAAAAAGGCTTCGCAAGCCTTATCGATGGTGCTGGAAGAGGAAACAAGCTTCCCATTGTGCAATGCAATAACCTGACCTTTTTCAACCTGAACCCCATCAACCTCTACACTGCGCGTGGCGATAGTGATCTCTCCCGTTTGAACATCATGAATTGCTTCTTGCATCCCCTCAACGTTCTCGTTGAAATCGGCATCCGGGATCAATCTGAACATCGCTGATAGGCCTTGAGGCACACTGATGGAAGGTATTACCGCCACATCCTTAACGGTCATAGAAGCGGCTTCCCTGGCAGCCAGGATGATATTCTTATTGTTGGGCAAAATCACGATTTTGTCTGTGGGCAGATTTTCAAAGGAAGCCAGCAGTTCTTTAATGCTGGGGTTCATGGTCTGTCCTCCAGGAACGATCGCTGCTACACCCAAACTGGCAAAAATCCTGCTGATGCCCGGGCCAGGAGAAACCGCCACAACGGCTGTTTCACCCGGTTGCACTTTGGATAATTTCAATTTCGGATTTTTTGTGTTACTCATATCATCCATTTGCGCCATCAGGTTTTCGATCATCACTTTTTTAACCGTACCGAAGGTCATGGTATGGTCTATGGGTTGGTAGCGATATTCTTGCGGCACGTGAATATGCATCCGATAAATACCTTCGCCCTCACCAACCTGGATCGAGGTACCGATTTCTGATAACGCTTCGTAATATTCTTCTAATTTAAAGCTGGATTTGGGGGCGAAGTCGATGACGACTTCGTAATCCTGTCCCGGTTCAATGGTTTCCAGCGCATTTTCAAGACTCATTTCAGATAAGGACATGACTTCGGTCACCGGTTTATCGAGCGCATCACCATTAATAAAACGCCACATGCCTTCGAAGATGCAAACAAGCCCTTTTCCGCCCGAGTCAACGACACCTGCTTGTTTCAAGATTGGAAGAAGCTCAGGTGTTCGTTCAAGGGATGCCTCTGCTGCCTGAACGATATCTGATAACACCTCCGTGAAACTGGTAGTTCTCTGAACCGAAACCTCTGCTTGTGTGGCAATGTCTTTCATAACAGTCAAAATAGTCCCCTCAACGGGTCGAACAACGCCTTTATAGGCTGTTTCTTTAGCCTCGGTTAAGGCATTGGCGAGAGTTTTTACGTCCATCGTTGGCATGTCGTTCAGGGCACGAGCAAAACCGCGCCAGATTTGGGATAAAATCACGCCAGAATTGCCGCGTGCCCCCATCAGGGCGCCGCGTGCAATGGCATGTGCAAGCTGTCCAACGTTATCCACCGTGGAGTTTTCAACTTCTTCAAAGGCTGCCTGCATGGTGAGAACCATATTCGTCCCGGTATCACCATCCGGAACCGGGAAAACATTCAAGCTGTTGACAGTCTGCTGATTAGTCTTTAACCACACCATACCTGCTTCAAGCAGTGTTTTCAGGCCGTGGCCATTGATTGGGATAGACACCAATTTATGGCGTTCAGCAGCACTTAATTTTGATAACTCCACAGCACTCATAATTCTCCAACGATAATAAACGCAATAATATCAAAGATGCTTCATGATCGAAGCAGGTTAATCCATGTTACTAATCCGTAAACCGCGGATATGCACGTTGATTCTGCGAACGGGAAGTCCGACGGTTTTTTCAACATTGTATTTAACGCTTTTAGCAATACTATTTGAAATTGTTTTGATCCGCAAACCATATTCAACCACAATGTAGAGCTGAATTACCAGTCCCTCGTGATCATAAGACACGTCAATGCCATATTTAGCATCCTTTCTTATGATCTGACGTATATTCTCAGCCAGATTTTTAGGCGCCAGGCCGACAACCCCATAGGACTGCAACGTTGATTGACGCGCAATTGAGGCGATAGCATCTTTTTGGATCAGGATGCTGCCTAATTCGTTGTGAATGTTGCCTGTTTTATTCATATATCTCACCTTACTTGCTTGTAGCTTTTCCTCGAGTATGGTAAAATCATTAGCTGTTTGGATGTAGAATAACCAAACCCTGTTATTATATCGTATAGTTGTGAAAGGATGACATCATGGCGATCTGTGAACAATGTGGAAAAAAGACCGCCTTCGGGCACAATCGAAGCCACTCGATGAGAGCGACCAAGCGACAATTCAAGCCAAACCTTCAGAAAATCTCGGTGTACGAGAATGGACGAATGGTTCGCAAGACATTGTGCACCCGTTGCATTCGCACGTTGGTCAAATCCTCTAAGTAGGTTAAACATACTCGTAGCGCATTAGTCGCGGCACTCTGCTGCGATTTTTGCATTTAATATGAGCCTTTACTCCAGGGCATCGTGCAACGCTTTAATCCCGGCTGCAATACCATCTTTATGGCCAAAAACCGCTGATCCAGCGACAAAATTCCTTGCGCCTGCCTGGTAACAGGTTTTAATGTTTGTTGAATCAATGCCGCCATCCACCTGGATCATGGCTTTTGAACCTGTTTTATCAAGCAGTGATTTCATCCGCCGGATTTTATCGACCATACCAGGCAAAAATGCCTGGCCGCCAAATCCAGGGTTGACCGTCATCAACAGGACCATGTCAAAGTCGTGCACTAATTCTCGCAATATGTTCACAGGTGTGCCGGGGTTGATCACAATTGATGGCGTCGCGCCCAATTCCCGAATGCTCGTCAGGGTGCGTTGGATGTGCGGGCAGGTTTCGTAGTGGACGGTGATATAGCTGGCGCCAGCTTCAACGAAAGCCTGGATATGGCGCTCTGGCTTCTCAATCATCAAATGCACATCAACAGGTAAGGATGTGATTTTCCGAATTGTTGTCACGATATTGGGGCCGAAAGTGATGTTGGGAACAAAGCTGCCATCCATCACATCTACGTGGAGCCAGTCAGCACCAGAGCCGATAGCCTGGTTGATCTGGTCCTCAAAATTCCTTAAATCAGCCGACAAAATTGACGGCGCGATCATAAAAGACATGTGTTTACTATACCTTTAATCTTTAATCATGGGTTGAGAAAAAAATAAATGTACAGCCAGAAGGGAATCAAACCAAATACGGCGGTGAAGGCAAGCACCCCCAGCAACCAGGTTCCCCAATCGATTGTCTGGCTTTCAATGGACTCTTCGTGTTCTTGTGGGTAATCCGTCCAAATCCTTTCAACCGGTTGGGTCTCTGTTTGCATCCTCCTGGAAATGACCGGTGGGCGGGATTGTGGTGATGATATATTGGATCTTTTTGCTCCTGGCAGGATAATCGGCCCGGTTTTTTCGGGATTCAGATTGCCAAAGGACATCAACACCCGCCCCAGCTGGTCAGCGGTTCGATAACGCGCCGCTGGCTCTTTTGAGAGGATTTTCAGGGTGATCTCCTCCAAGGGTTCGGGGATGGCTGGATTTAGCCTTCTGGGTGGAACAGGGGTTACCATACGATGCATGCGAGCCAGTTCGGTGGCATCTTTGGCTTCGAAGGGAAGGCGACCGGTGAGCATTTCGTATAGAATAACCCCCAGCGAATAAACATCTGACGCTGGAGAAGGTGCATAGCCCGAAGCTTGCTCTGGCGAGAAATAATGTGGTGAACCCCATACTACTTCGCTGCGCTCTTCCGGGTGAATTGTCGCCAGGGCACGCGCAATGCCAAAATCTGTGACTTTTAGGCGGAAGTCTTTTGAAACCAGCATGTTATGTGATTTAATGTCACAGTGCACCAGCCCGGCGCGGTGAGCATAGCCGACGCCAGCGCAAGCCTGGGTGATCAATCCAAGCGTGTCTTCGATGCTGAAACGGCTCTGTTGGCGGATAAGAGATTTCAAATCCGTTCCATCTACATATTCGAAGACGATAAAAACCTGGTCTTTATCAAAACCGAAATCATAAACGGTGACGATATTGGGATGGGAGAGGTTTGCAGCAGCCTTCGCTTCCTGTCTGAAGCGCTCGAGAAATTCACTGTCATCGGAATAATCTTCTCGCAAGATCTTGACCGAAACGATCCGTTCGAGCATTTCGTCCAGGGCTTTATAAACCACAGCCGTACCCCCAGATCCAATGGGTTGCAGTAGTTTATAGCGACCGCTTAATAAAGGTAAATCCATCATAGCAATTTTTATTTTACTCATAAAAGTATATCATATCTAACAGGTGATCAAAAGTGGTTCAGGTTGATGGCTTCGGGTTGGGATCCTCGTGATGGAGATCGGTGTATCCAATGACAAGTACGCCAGGGGATTACTGGTGATAATTTGTCGTCATCCTGAAGGATAAGTTATAATTACCATGAACACCTGACGACGAGTACCAGAGCGACGAAAAATGATGTCAGACCGACCCGAACGCCACAAAATAAAATCGATATTAAATCCCGTCACGCTTGTGACTGCGGCTATCCTTACCGTGGGATTGGTTTTGATATCGCTGGTCATCCTTTTTTTTGGTCGTAACCCGGCGACCGGAGCCAGTACCATTCCTGAAACAACCCTGATTCCAGCACCAACCTTAACACCCAGGGTAATTGATCCGACCAGGACGCCCACCCCGACCCCGACATCAATTTTCTTCTTACCTGAGGGTGTGATTGGGATTGGTATTTATGTCCAGGTGACCGGGACGGGCGGCGCAGGTTTGAGAATGCGGGGGGAGCCTGGCTTAGGAGCTGCGATTAATTTCTCAGCTATGGATTCGGAAGTATTTTTGGTGATTGATGGCCCTGTAACCGTTGATGGGCATACATGGTGGCATTTAGAAGCGCCCTATGACCGGAATCGAAATGGCTGGTCTTCTGCCAACTTTTTGTCGCCAATTAAGGAAGATGTTGATTAGATCTTTACATTAATCGACACCCATGATGCAGCCCTTGCTCGTACAACAACATGATTGGTTATGGGGAGATAAATCCGGTAGAATTAAAACTCCTGTCAAGTCCTTTGGATGGGTATGGAGCATGATCCATGCGAAAAATAATTAAACAAATATCAAAGAATAAGAAGAAAGAGGCACCCAACCGGACGAAGGGTCGGGTTGACTTTGTTGCTGGCGCTGCTCAAGAAATCGATATCGCGAAGACGAAGTATCGGGTGGCCAGTTGTCAATCGACAGGAAAAGAACGTCCCAACAACGAGGACACACTCTTGACTTTGAACGCTCATATCAGTGGGCTGGATATGCCCATCGCCTTTGGGTTTTACCTGGTCGCAGATGGAATGGGGGGGCATCAAAGCGGAGAAATCGCCAGCAATTATGCGGCGCAGGGGATCAGTCAATATATGATGAGCCATGTGTACCATAGAACACTTTTTGAGCGGAGAACTTTCACTTCATCTGATTTACGCGAACATCTTAAAAATGCCGTTGAAGAAGCGCAAACACTGGTTCTTCAACGAGTTCCTGGTGGAGGAACCACGCTAACTTGTGTGCTGGTTTTTGGCGATGAATTGTTCTTTGCCCACGTTGGTGACAGCCGGTTATACCATCTTAAAAAGGATGGTTCACTTATCTTACACACGCGTGACCATACACTGGTAAAACGACTGGTAGATCTTGGTGAAATAACTGAGGACGACGCTGAATTTCACTCACACCGCAGCGTCCTGTATAAAGCTTTGGGCCAGTCAGACCCCTTTGAACCCGACATTGGTGAATTTTCACTGGAAATTGGAGAACGATTGATAATCTGTTCCGACGGGCTGTGGGGTGTTGTTACCCATCAGGAGTTACAGCACATCATACAAAACGGTGAAGACCTTGATGCTGCCGCGACCCAATTGGTTAAGGCTGCCAATGATGGTGGAGGTCCGGATAACATCAGTGTGATCTTGATAGAGCGATTGGCATGACCCGTATTTATAAACAGGAGCAATGATGCTGGAAAAATCTTCCCGGAAATTTCGAATTTTAGTGGTCGATGATGAACGCCGAATGGTAGGTTTTATTCGGTTGAATCTTGAACAGGATGGATTTGAGGTTGTAGAAGCTTACAACGGTACCGAAGCGCTGGAAAGATTGCGCGATTCACTGCCAGACCTCATCCTTCTGGATGTTATGATGCCCGACATTGATGGGTTTGAGGTCTTACGCACTATTCGTGAAGTTAGCCAGGTGCCTGTCATCATGTTGACAGCTAAGGGGGAGGAGGATGACAAGGTTAAGGGGCTGGAGTTGGGTGCGGATGATTATATAACCAAACCCTTCAGCCCGAGAGAACTGGTCAGCCGAGTGCGGGCAGTTCTGCGCCGTGGAGCTGCTTTTGAGGAGGACGATCAGGGCTTGATCGAGGTTGATGATCGGTTGAAGATCGATTTTGGAAGGCGTGAAGTCTGGGTGGAGGGCAAGCTGGTCAAACTGCGCCCGACGGAATATCGCTTGTTGTATCATTTGGTCCAGAATGCAGGTTGGGTTCTGACTCACGATCAGATCCTGACCAAGGTTTGGGGTTATGAATATCGCGATGAACCCCACTATGTACGGCTATATATTAACTATCTGCGCAAGAAAATCGAGAAAGATCCAGCCAATCCAGTTTATTTACTTACTGAGCGAGGTGTGGGTTATCGATTTGTTAATTACAAACGATCAGACTCCCATTGAAAAGGAGGCTTGTGATGAAAAAGAAAACGATCCTGCTGGTTGACGACCATGAAGTTGTCCGCCTGGGGTTGAAATCACTGTTGGAACATAGCGATAAATTTGATGTTGTTGCTGAAGCTGGTACAGCCAGAGAAGCCGTCATGATGGTGGAACGATACCAGCCTGATGTGGTTCTGATGGATATCCGTTTACCCGGGGCATCAGGTATTGAGGCTTGTCATGAGATAACAGAACGTTGGCCGAACGTTCGGGTGGTCATGCTGACATCGTATGCAGAGGATGACATGTTGTTTTCGGCGATTCGCGCAGGTGCCAGCGGATATGTTCTCAAACAAATTGGCGCAGAAGGGTTGATCTCAGCGATTGAGGCTGCCTATCGCGGTGAAGCTCCGCTGGATCCGGCAGTCACTCAAAGGGTGTTCCAGGAGGTTCGTCGCGCAGTCAAAGAAGAAGAGGCTGCTGCCTTTGCAAGTCTCAGTCAGCAAGAAAAATATGTCCTGTCCCTTGTTTCTGAAGGGAAAACCAACCGTGAAATTGCGGAGGCGTTATTTCTTGGTGAAGGTACTGTACGGAATTATGTCAGCAGTATCCTTTCAAAATTGGGGGTAAAAAACCGTGCTGAAGCGGCTGCCTATGCAATCACCCACAGTTTAAAGGATTACATTGATCTTTAATTGTTGAACATAGAATAAATTTTGATCAGGCGCCTGACCGGGCGGGATTATTTTATTTTTTGCTTACAGAGGGATATTGAACAATATTCGGGCATTCGCATAGGTTATTTCTGCGACCCGTTTGGGGCTCGTGTTGTGCAGGCGGGCAATTTCCTCTGCAATCAGGGGAATATAAGCAGGTTCGTTGCGTTTTCCGCGGTGAGGATGCGGTGTCAGATAGGGGGCATCAGTTTCGATTAAGAGGCTTTCTAAAGGCAAATTGCGGACGACAACTTTTCGATCGATAGCGTTTGTAAAAGTCACCGGGCCGCTGACACCAATCAAGAAGTTCATCTCCAGGGCTGCTTTAGCTGTCTCGAGATCTGAGCTGAAGCTGTGAAACACACCTGGCGTTTCTGAAAGGGGATGGGATGCCGCGCGTAAACCCCGGTACCATTCTCTGAGAATCGAAAGAAGGTCGTGTTCTGCATCGCGGTTATGCAGGATCACCGGTAAAGCCAACTCTTCAGCCAGGGAGAGCTGGTCAGCAAACATTTTTCGCTGTTGATCAAAGGGTGTGTGCTGACGGTAATAATCCAAACCGATCTCCCCGATGGCGACCACGCCTTTTTCTTGAGCCTGTTCACGTAATTTAACAAGGATTTCAGTTCGCCAGGGCTTTCCAAAATTGGGATGGATGCCCACTGCTGCACTAATTCTGACAGGGTATTTTTTAGCCAGTTCGATAGCGGCCTGGTTGGTGCTCAGGTCTGTACCCGGGTTAAGTATCCAGACCAACCCGGCTTTCCAGGCTCGCTTGAGAACCTGCTCACGATCGTTTTCAAATCTATCAAAATCTAAATGGCAATGGGTATCGGTATATGGGATCACAGGTTGTCCTAAATCATCTCTCAGGGTTGTTTATTAATCATTATAGCAGTGCCTGGTGAGGATAAGGTAAAATTGGATTGAATGAAATCAGTGAAACATGTGGTTGTCGCCTTGAGCGGCGGAGTTGATAGTGCAGTTGCTGCTGTGCGCTTGCTGGAGGCAGGCTACCGCGTTACCGCAATCTTTATGCAAACCTGGCATGACCCCCATACCAGGACTGTTGCTGATCCCGAGCTTGAACAATCGGAAATGGCAGCCGCCACAGCAAAGAAGATTGGCATCCCCTTTATCTGCCTGGATGTGCGAGAGCATTTTCACCGGGTTGTCATTCGCTCCTTTATTGAGCAGTATTTGAGCGGGCTCACACCCAATCCATGCCTGTTTTGCAATCCGCAGATTAAATGGGGCTTGTTGCAGGAGTATGCACTCGACCAGGGAGCTGATTATTTTGCCACAGGCCATTATGCCCGTCTGAAACGCGCAACCAGTGGCAAGGTCGAGTTGCTCCGCGGCCTTGATCGCGCAAAGGACCAATCTTATGTGCTGGCCATGCTCAGTCAGCATCAGCTCAGTCGCAGTTTGCTGCCCCTGGGAGACCTTACAAAAGCCGATGTACGCAAGCTTGCCAGCGCGTTGAATTTATCTGCGGCGGATCAGCAAGAGAGCCAGGATCTGTGCTTTTTACACGATGAAGATTACCGCGCGTTCCTGCAAAGGCATGCACCTGAAGCCGCCGCACCGGGTGAGATTGTCAACCTGGCAGGTGAGGTCCTGGGCGAGCACCAGGGTCTGGCTTTTTATACCATCGGTCAGCGTCGGGGGATCCGGATAGCGGCATCTGAGCCGTATTTTGTTATTGACAAAGACCCGCGGACAAATCGTTTGATCGTTGGTTATGCAAAAGATGCTGGTAACAGGCATCTTCAAACCGCGAGGGCGAACTGGATTTCTGGTGTGCCACCTGTAGAAGGTGATCAATACCAGGTTATGATCCGCTACCGGGCTAACCCTGTATCTGCAGAGCTGCAGGAGGCATCAATGGATGAATTTCGGTTAGAATTTAATCAGCCGCTGCGTGGGATCACCCCCGGACAGTTTGCTGTCCTTTACCAGGGTGAAGTTTGCCTGGGAGGCGGTATTATCAAACGAACCTGGTGACTGCGATCACACGGATGGTTTTCAAGGAGTATTAAGGTGACCCTTCCTGGAGTTGTATTCTCGTTTTTTATGGCGTTGTTATTGGGCAGCCTTCTGCATTTATGGCGGGGCGGCAGCTTGTATCGCCTGCTGCTTTACCTGGTTCTCAGTGTAGTCGGTTTTTTTGGCGGTCATTTTGCTGCCAATTTGCTTTCAATCCGCTTTTTGCAGGTTGGTACGATTAACCTGGGTTTTGGAATTTTGGGTTCAGTATTGCTGCTGGGTTTGGGATACTGGTTAAGTCCAAAGATGAATCATTAGATCAAAGGAGTTTAAAAAAGATGTATCGAATTGAAGCCTTGCTCTCAGCACGCCTGTTTTTGCGTCCCAAATGGGTTGGCGATCAGATTTATTTCCTCTCGAATTTGAGTGGTCACCATAGTTTGTACGTCATGAAACAGGGCGGCAGTGTACCGGTTCCGCTGATACCACCCAATATTGCACTCCAGAATCCACTACTCATTGGCGGTGAATCCTTCGCAGTCTTTCCAAACCTGGATAAAATTTTGGTGATGATCGACCAGGATGGTGATGAGAATTATCTCCCGATGCAGATTCCCCTTGAGGGAGGGTTCCCCGAGCCGGCATTTGATAATTTCTTTGCAAACACCCGTTGCCACCTGGGGGCAGTGGATGCTGAGCAAAACTTGTTCGTGATCCAGGCGGAATCACGCAAAGAGGGGATGATGCATACCTATCTTTGCGATTTTGCGCTTGGCAAAGTTGAGGAAATCTATGCCAGCCCCTTTAGCGTCTGGCCGGCTGCCATCAATCAGGATTATTCACGTATGCTGCTGGTTGAGGGTTATATGGCTGGAGATACGGTTGCCTATTTGTGGGAGCGGGGCAAAGAGCTACGCTTATTATATGGCAAGCCCTTAGCCGATCGAGAAGCGGGTGAAGAAGTTCCATTAACGGCTTTTGGCGATGGATTCTTCACTGATGACGGTCAGGGAGTGGTGTTCAGCAACGCCCTGTTTGAAGACACTTACAGCCTGGGCTATCTTGACTTACAAACACCTGAGCGTGTTACGCCGGTCTCATTCAGGGATTTGTCGCATAAAGGCATTGGAGAATTCACCGGTCTGGAAAAATTAAAAACGGGTTGTTTGTTGCTGCACTTTAACATCGATGGCGCCAGTTGGGCTTACGAGGCAGAATATAACCCGACAGAAAAAACGGTGTGTGTCGTCAATGTTCTGGTTGGCAAAGGCGTGTTCTCTGATGGCGTTTTGGAATCGATTGCGTATACCCCTGAGCGAGATGCCTTTGCTATTTCGTTTTCAACTGCAACATCGCCCACCCAGATTTACACCATCGAGGGAGTCGACCGGGACCGGGTGGTTCGCCACACGGATGAAGTCATCCTGGGTGTTCCCCAGAACCTGCTTTCTCGGGGCGAGGATTACACATTTACATCCTTTGACGGATTACACACGTCTGCCAGGCTGTACATGCCCTCACCTGAATTGAGCTATGTGGGCAAGAGGCCGGTTGTGTATTATATCCACGGCGGACCCCAGAGCCAGGAAAGGCCAGATTTCGCCTGGTTTTCTATGCCGCTGATCCAATTTTTAACCCTGCAGGGGTTTGCGGTTTTCGTTCCAAACGTTCGGGGGAGTGTCGGTTACGGACTTTCTTATACCAAGCGTGTGGATCGCGATTGGGGCGGCAAGGACCGCCTGGATCATGTGCATGCTATGACGCAAGTATTGTCCATGGATGATAGGCTGGATGTTAGCCGTGCGGGTGTTGTTGGACGCTCCTATGGGGGGTACATGACATTGACCCTGGCGGGAAAGCATCCTGAATTATGGTCGGCGGCTGTGGATATGTTTGGACCTTATGATTTGATCACCTTTCTCGAGCGTATTCCACCGACGTGGAAACCTTATTATCGCATGGTCCTGGGCGACCCGGGCAATCCGGAGGATCTGGCTTTCTTGCAGGACCGCTCACCCAATACCTCGATTGAGAACCTCAACGCGCCGATGCTGGTGATCCAGGGACGCAATGATCCCAGGGTTGTGGCGGAGGAATCGGAAGACCTGGTGGCACATTTACAAGAAATTGGTAAAGACATTGAAATGCTCCTGTTTGAGGATGAGGGCCATGGCGTTGAAAAATATGCCAATAAAGTGATTTGTTATAACGCCATCACGGATTTTTTCAAGAAGACCTTAAAACCTTAAATTCGTGTGCAGGAACGAATCATTAAAAATAAACAAGTCGAATGAAAACTGTCGATCTCAAGATACCGTTAATGCTTATTGAACCTGTTATCTGGAGACTGATCAGGCTATCCGAGAAGGCATCCTTGCTCGATTTGCATTATGTCATCCAGCATGCTTGTGGGTTGAAAAAAAGTCACCTTTTCATCCTGCAGATCAAATCGATGGTGTTCGTCAATGCCCCGTGTTTCGAAGAAGATGCATTTCAGGTCCAATCTGCAGCGGTTGCCATTCTTGAAGATCTTGTATCAAAAAGAATTTCAGTCAGGGAAGAAATTTTCTTTCCAAATGATTTAGGCGATGAGTGGGAGCACGAGAACGAGATCGTCAATATTGATGATTCAGTCGGGGACTTTTCAGGTGCAGTATGTATGGACGGAGCTCGGACTTTTCCACCTGAAGATATCGGCGGTGAACCGGGTTACCTGGTTTTTGCTCCCTCGACAAGGGCGCAGTGTCGGTGCAATCCAGTAGTATCTGGCATGAAACTTCTATCAAGTGTATTAAAATGGGAGGCATGTTGCATCTGACACAAAGTGGCATTCAAAAGGCGATTCAAAGTTGCCAGGCGGATGTCACACTCCGGTATCGCGGCGTGTATACCCGTGAACAGCTTGATCAATTCCGGCGCGCTGCTGTGATGATCCCCCTGTTTGAATACAACAATGATTGGCATATCCTGCTGACGCAACGCTCTGATACGGTGGAAGATCACCGCGGCCAGGTCGCTTTTCCCGGTGGAGCACGTGAAAAAGAAGATAAGGATCTTAGTGAGACCGCGTTGCGGGAGATGCAAGAAGAGATTGGGGTAAAACCTGAGGATGTCGATGTTTTTGGTCATTTGGGCGATATGCCCATTTTGACTGGTTTCCTGGTGCGAATTTATGTGGGTCGAATCCCATGGCCCTATGAGATCAAAATCGCCAGGGAAGAAGTGAAGAGTATTTTCTCAATTCCAATTTCCTGGTTGGCTGATTCTGAAAACCGTCACATTCAATTTCGCAACTACGAGGGACGTGAGTATCCGGTGATTTTCTTCGATCATTATGATGGCTACCAGTTGTGGGGGGCAAGCGCAGAGATGACTTTGGGACTGCTGAAAGCTTTGAATTTGTTCGGTTAACACTAAAATAAAAAGAAACAGAGATGCTCGCGAGCATCTCTGTTTTGATTTTTCGTTTACAATCCGGACAGATTATTCTTCTTCGCTTTCGAGATCATCGTCACTTCTGCCCTTTTCAATGACATCGGGCTCAACATCTTTATCAAGCAGATCAGCGAGTTCGCCTTCTTCCTCTGCTGGTTCTTCTTCGATGGCGACATAGGTAACACTGGCAATGAGTTCTTCCGGATCGGTCAAGATTGTGATCTTATCCGATAATTTAATATCTTTTACGTGAATTGCGCTATCGATATCGACCAATTGGGTGGCATCAACCTCAATGCGTTCAGGCAAATCCTGTGGGAGACATTCGATTTCAAGCTCGGAAATGCCGGTGACGACAACCGCTGCCAGGTTGATCTCAGCAGGTGATTGACCGATCAATTCGATTGAAACCGCTGTCTGAAGTTTCTCAGTTAATGAGACTGCCATGAAATCTACATGGCGCAGGGTGCCGTAGATGATATCTTTTTGAATTTCCCGGAAAATGGCGGGATATTTCTCACCCTCAACGTCAATGGTTACCAGGCTCGATCCAGTCAGCTTCTTGATAATCAGGGAGGCGTCATGGAGGTTGAATTGAATGAGGATAGGCTCAAGTTGTTTTTTGCCGATCCTGCCGTAAATTACACCAGGGAGAATCCCCTGCCGGCGTAAGGCGCGCACCTGCTTGCCTCTCACGGTTCGTTTTTGTGCTTCAATAATGATTGTTTCTGGCATTGTTCCATCCTTCGAGCGCCTCTCACCCGTTGAATACGGATTACCTTCGCTCTATGAAAAATTTGGTTTATGTTCTGGTAGCAACCAGCGACCTTGAATTCTATCCGGGGTGAGGACAAAGGTCAAGGAAATTCCTCCGGGTTAATATTACACAGGTTGGGTGATTTCAGTCCTGCATATTTATCCTCACTTAAAAGACTATTTTTCATTCCCGCAGGAAGGGGTGCGATGGGTCAAATCATCCATGATCGGGAGTTCAGTTCATAATTTTCTAACAATCGGCTTCTATATTAAAGAATGAGACCCGTTCCGGTTTTGTTGAGATTCTTTTTCTGGAGCAATTTGGGGTAAAGTTCACTCTAATTTAACTTCACGCCAGGCTGGTTGAGCAACCAGGTACGAGGCTGAATATATCGAGTAGAATCTTAAAGATTGACAGATAATGTTTTTAAAGCGATCGGGAGATGATGCGATGAATAAAAATATTAAAGTTTTCTATTCTATTTTTGCTTTAATTTGTTTATTGTTCAGCTTATTATCCGCCTGTCAACCTCAGTCAGGAGCAATAACCACACTGAAGCCTGATCTGGATGTGCTATATGTTAACCTGACCTGGCATCAGCATCAACCTTTATATTATCAAGATGAAAATGGGGTATTTTCACGCCCCTGGGTGCGGGTGCATGCAACGAAGGATTACCTGGACATGGCCGAGAAAGTTGCGGACTATGAGGGTCTGCATGTGAGTTTCAATTACACACCATCTTTAATCCGCCAGTTGAATGCATTTGCCGATGGCGCCAAAGACCTCTATTGGGTATTAAGTGAAAAACCTGCCTCAACCCTGACCGTGGCAGATAAGCGTTTCATCCTGGAGCGGTTTTATGATGTGAATTGGACGAATATCATCGCCCGCTATCCCCGTTACCAGGCGCTGTTAGATCAACGCGGTGGCACCGATGAGGAAAGCATCCAGGTTGCTTTGTCTGCGTTTACTGAACAAGACTTCCGCGACCTGCAGATCTGGTTCAACCTGGCCTGGTTTGACCCGGTTTACCTGGCACGAGAACCGCTGGTGGATCTGGTGACGAAGGGTGAGGGTTTTACCGAGGACGATAAAACGATCGTTTTTGATGAAGTGTTGAAGATCATCCGCCTGGTACTGCCTTATCACAAGGAATTGCAGGATGCCGGTCAGATTGAAGTGACCACCACGCCTTATGCGCACCCAATTTTGCCGCTGATCTACGATAATCAGCTTGCATTGGTTGGCAATCCAGGCGCTGAAATGCCAGAATTGTCCTTTGCCTATCCCCAGGATGCACGGGTCCACCTGGATTTGTGTGTTGATATGTATGTGGAGACCTTTGGGCGCAAGGTGCGCGGGTTGTGGCCTGGTGAGGGTGCTGTGGCAGAGGAAATTATCCCGATAATTGCTGAAGCCGGATTTTCGTATATGCAAACCGGTGAACCGGTGCTGGCGAAATCCCTCGGTTTTGATAGCTTCACTCGTGATTCTCAGGGCTTGGTCAGCGAAGCCGATCAGTTGTATCGACCTTATTATGTGCGCGACCAGGCAGGAAACCAGGTGGCTATCTTCTTTAGAGATTGGACTCTTTCTGACAACATCGGTTTTGTTTACAGCGGGATGTCCGGCGCTGTTGGTGCGCTTGACCTGGTCAATCGACTGGAAGCAATCCACGCTTATTTGCAGGAAAACCAGGCTGAAGGACCTCATATTGTCAGCATTATCCTGGATGGAGAAAATGCCTGGGAGCATTTCCCGAATGACGGCAATGACTTTTTAAATGCCCTGTATCAGCGCCTGACCGAGAGTGAGGTACTCAGAACCGTCACGCCATCCCAATACATGGCGCTGTTCCCCGAACAAAGAACGCTTGAAAATTTATTTCCAGGCGCCTGGTTCAGCCCGAATTATGACACCTGGATTGGCGAATCCGAGGAAGCGACTGCCTGGGACTACCTGGCACGCACGCGTGAGTTCCTGGTGCCTTATGAGACCGGCCAGGTTGCGGCTAACCCGGACGCGCTTGAACGCGCCTTTGACTTCATGTACCTGGCTGAAGGATCGGACTGGTTCTGGTGGTTTGGTGATGACCAGGATTCTGGTCAGGATGATTATTTTGATGAAGCCTTTCGGGCGTTGCTTGCGAGCGTGTATACCGCGTTGAACGCGGATGTACCGCAATTTGTAAATGTTCCCGTCATCCAGGCTGGGCCTGTATCTGCGACACGACCCTTTAGTGGGAGTTCGACACCGATCATTGACGGTCGAGATGATCCCGGTTGGGACACAGCTGCATTTTATGCGGTCGAGGGCAGTTCTCCTGTTGCGGGTTTTTACTTCACTCTGGACGAGGATTATTTCTACCTGCGCCTGGATGTTGATGGCGCTATAACGGACACCGGCGTGGGCTTCTACTTTAATGTCCCTGGAGGGATGGGAGGCACCTCAGCCTTCAGCCGTGACTCTGAGGTGATGTTAGGAATTTTCGCCAATAAACTCGTGGAATGGAACGGTGGGGAGGTTGTGAACACCTATGAGGCCAAAGAAAGCGCGTGGCAGATTGAAAAAACCGGCGCTGGCCTAGCTCAAACCAGCGATGATATTCTAGAAATATCATTCCCGCTGGAGTTCTTGGGTGAAATTGCTGCTGGGGACGCACTCCAATTGACCGTGGTTGTTGAGCCTTTTGGCGACCTGCTACCACAGGGCGGACCTGCCAGGGTTGTCCTCCCGGGAACAGGCGGGGTTACAGCAATCTTACAGGTGGATGACCCCGTCGGTGATGATAATGGCCCCGGCACTTACACCTATCCTCAGGATGGCGTCTTCAAGGACTCTGTCTTTGATGTGACCTATTTTGAAGTCGGAACCGACCAGGAGAACCTGGTGTTGACCTTTAAATTTCTTGGCGAAATTGAAAATCCCTGGGGTTCACCGATTGGTCTTTCTCTTCAAACCATGGATGTGTATATCGACACCGATCCCGGTGAAGGCACCGGCGCCCGGATGCTCCTGCCAGGGCGCAACGCAGCTTTAATGTCAGGGTTTGGTTGGGAATATGCCGTGTGGGCAGAGGGCTGGAACGCTCAGGTACTGCAATCCGATCCGGATAGTTTAGTCCCATTAGCTTTTTCCGACGCGACCAATGCCATGAAGATTATTGTAGACCCGGCTCAAAATGCGGTGATTATTCGAATACCGTTGAATTTGCTGGGTGAGGGCAATCCGGAGGATTGGGCTTACTCAGCTGTAGTCATGAGCCAGGAAGGCTACCCTGCTGAGGGCGTTTGGCGAATACGGGATATTGAACCTGTTGCAGCACAATGGCGGTTCGGCGGTGCTCCCCAGGCTAGCAAAAACCACACACGCATTATCGATCTGGTTTTGCCTGCCGATAACAAATTTGACCAGGCGACTCTGCTCTCGAATTTTGTTCTCAGTACTTCTAACCCGAACACCCTCTCGCCAGATGATTTTGCTCAGATACCAATGCTGAAGCCTGTGGATTGATCAGCAATGAACTGATTTCTTCTAATATTAACAATCACAATTATTTAAGGGTGATACGATGCATGATCAAATAAAAATCGAGTCGAAAATGCGCGATGAAGTTGAAGTCGTTCTTAGCGACGGAACTGTGATGAGCGGTCCCCGGCACACCCCTGTCGGAGAATTCATGCGCAAATATCAGAAGCCTGAGCAGCCGTTGATCGTTGGTGCGATTGTGAACCACGAGTTACGTGAGTTGACCTTCCCGATTTCAGCGGACGCAAAAGTCACACCGGTGGTTATGACGGACACCGATGGCGCCAGGATTTACAGGCGTTCTTTGACCTTTTTACTGGAAGTGGCTTTCCTGGAACTCTTCCCGGATTGGACGTTGACCATTGATCATTCTGTCTCATCCGGGGCTTATTATTGCCATGTTCGTGAACAGGAGCCTTTCCAGAAGGAATCTTTGGATGCCCTGGAGGCGCGCATGCGTGCCCTGGTTGATGAAGATGCACCTCTTCTGAAAGAAAAGGTTTCCCTTTCTGAAGCAAAGGCTTTTTTCAGTAAACTTGGTCAGGACGATAAACTGCGTTTATTAAATTATCGCGTTGGCGATGACCTTGTGCTGTATTCATTACACGATATGCGAGATTATCATCACGGCTACATGGTGCCTTCGACCGGGTATTTAAAACGTTTTGATCTTCAACTGATTGATCTGGGTTTTGTGATCCGTTTTCCTGGGAAACACGCCCCCAATTATTTATCACCACTGACCAGTTCTCCACAATTGTTAACAGCATTTCGTCAATATGGCGGTTGGTTGGAAACTCTGGGCATTCAAAGCGTGGGTGCATTGAATGATGCCATAAAAGAAGACCGCATCAATGAAGTAATCCTGGTTTCTGAAGCACTCCATACGCAGCAAATTTCTCGGATTGCCAATGACATCCGAAAAGGAAAAGAAGAAATTCGAGTGATCTTAATTGCTGGCCCCAGTTCTTCGGGCAAGACAACTTTCTCGAAGCGCCTGATGATTCAATTGCTCACAGAGGGAATATCACCACTGGCGTTAGCGATCGATAATTACTTTGTAGACCGTGAAGACACCCCCCTCAACGAAAAGGGCGAATATGATTTCGAACACATCGATGCCGTCAACCGATCGTTGTTAAACGAGCATGTTTCGCAGTTGATTGCTGGTGAAAGGGTGCAATTACGACACTATAATTTTCGAAAAGGCAAAAACGAGCCAGGAGATGAAATCCGATTATCCCCGGATCAGATGATTATCCTGGAAGGAATCCATGGATTGAATCCGAAGCTGTTAAAAAATTTTCCTGATGAGCAAACTTACAAGATTTATGTATCTTGTTTGACGCAATTGAATCTCGACCGCCATAACCGCATTTCAACGACGGATACCCGAGAGCTACGGCGAATTGTGCGTGACTCCCGCGACCGGGGTTATACTGCCCAGCAAACCATCAACATGTGGGAATTGGTCAGGCAGGGCGAAAAGAACCACATCTTTCCTTACCAGGAAAATGCAGATATCATGTTCAATTCCGCGCTTTCATACGAGCTTTCAGCCTTAAAACCATTGGTCGAGCCGCTGTTAAGGCAGGTTCCCTTCGGGTCACCTGAATATATTGAAGCCAAACGGCTGCTCAAATTCCTGCAATGGTTTTTACCAATCGATCAGAACTTGATCCCTGATAATTCGATTTTACGCGAATTTATTGGGGATTCAATACTTTCGAATTTTTCAATCTGGCAACACAATAGTATGACCCATTATTAGCCTGAAAAATAAAAAAGAGACTGACCAAAAAAACAGCCTCTTTTTTCTTTAAAATCAAACTTTGCCTAGAGGTTCTGTTTGAATACTACGGATAGGCGTTTGATACCCTCAACGATTAGTTCTGGCCTCATGCAGGAGAAATTAAGCCGCATTGTGTTTTCTCCACCTCCCAGTGGGTGGAAGGAGGTGCCAGGTACAAAGGCAACCTTTTTCTCAATCGCTGTCGGGAAGAGGTGGCTGGAGTTCAAACCTTCTGGTAAGGTCACCCACAGGAATAACCCGCCTTTGGGACGCGTCCAATGAACGCCTTCTGGCATATATTCCTCCAGTGCATTAAGCATAACATCGCGTCGCTCTTTATAAGTATCGCGAATGGTCTTAATATGGGTATCCATCCAGGGACCGTTAGCGACTTCATATGCCAGGAACTGATTCAATGTTGAGGTGTTAAGGTCTGCGCCTTGTTTTGCTTGAACCAGTTTTGTTATGACTTCAGGTGGTGCAATAACCCAGGCCAGGCGTAAGCCAGGAGCCAGGGTTTTTGAGAAGGTACTGGTATAAATTACATTTCCATTGTAAGCCTGTTCACCCAGGGAGCTGTATTGATCATCCAGAACGACAACAGGTTCGATATGATCGCCCTCATACCTCAACTGGCCATAGGGATCATCTTCGATGATGGGAACGCCATAAGCGTTTGCTAATTCAACCAGCCTAATTCTGCGTTCACGAGAAAGGGTGACACCTGTCGGGTTCTGAAAATTCGGCAGGACGTAAATAAATTTGATTCCTCTGCGTAAACGCGATTCCAGAAGATCAATTTGCATACCATCATCATCATAAGGAATGGTGACATATTTCACGCCATAAGCGTTCCAGGCCTGTAAAGCACCGAGATAGGTAGGGGATTCGACCAGAATTCGATCGCCCCGGTTGATAAGGATTTTGCCAAGCAGGTCAAGGGCTTGTTGCGATCCCGTGGTGATCAGCACATTATCAGCAGTAATATTAATGCCATATTTACTGGCATTTTTTGCGATCATTTCACGCAAGGGCTGATAGCCTTCTGTGGTGCCGTATTGCAGTGCGCGATCTCCCATTTCTGTGAGTACGACTTCTGCTGCTTCCTTAAAGCGCTCAATTGGAAACACCTCCGGTGCTGGCAAACCGCCTGCGAAGGAAATCACATCGGGGAGGGACGTGATTTTTAAGAGTTCCCGTATTGCAGAGCTTCCAATTAGGTCCGTCCGACTGGCAAATCTATCGTTCCATAATGTGTTCATAAGCAATTAACTCCTTTTTGGATAGCGACTAATGACTGTTGCCCGGGATGGTAAGGTGACCCGGTCACCTGTTTGCAGTTGCCCCAAAGCCTTTCCACCAGATGAAGGAGTGCTTTGGTAGATCAAAATAGGGGTATCTTCCTTTGTGTATTTGTCTAAAACATAGGCCTGACCGGTGAGTGAGCCCTCAGTATCAATGGCACAACTGGTGACAGTGCCAATAACCTTGCCACGCTCATCAACGACCGGGTCACCTAAGTGTGCCAGGCGAGTTCGTTTTTCATCAAACCTGAAGCGAACAATATTTCCTTCCCGTTTATCTTCTCTTTCCAGGAATGCCGTTCGTCCGATGAACCAGGGCTTGTGGCGTTTGACGAACCAGCTAAAGCCAGCCTCGCTGGTGCCTAAGTTGAGCTCGCCGCCCATTTCATGACCATAAAGCGGAAGGCCAGCCTCCGTGCGCAGAGAATCTCGAGCGCCTAACCCACAGGGTTTGATCCCGTAAGGTTGACCAATCTGGATCAGTTTGTTCCAGAGGTCAACGGAGCGATCAGGGTGAACAAAGAGTTCATAACCGATTTGTTCGCCGGTATAACCGGTTCGTGACACCACGATGGGAATCCCATCCAGGGTTGCTTCACAGAGATGAGACCTGCCCAATTCTAAGATGGCTTCTCGATCCACGAGAGAGCAATTAAGTGAAAGTAAAATATCACGAGATTTTGGCCCTTGTATGGCGATATCTACCAGCATGTCTTCACCTGCCTGAGGATCGCGCAGATTTCGCAAGGTGACGTTTCTGCCAAAGGCAACTGCCCATGACTTGTTTCTGTCAACCAATACTTCGCCTTTGCGCACTGCGTTTAACCAGGCCCAATCTTTATCATCATTGGAGGCGTTGACCACAACCAGGAATTTTTGTGTATCCCGTCGGTAGACCAGCAGATCATCGATGACATTGGCATCCAGGTCCATGAAATGTGTATAACAGGATTCGCCGACAGCCAGCCAGCTGATATCGTTTCCGCAGACGCTATCAAGGAAGATAGCAGCATCCGGTCCTTCTGCCTGATAAACACCCATATGGGTGACGTCAAACAAACCCGCTGTCTGGCGCACAGCCTTGTGTTCTTCCACAACCGAGGTGTACCAAACCGGCATCTCCCAACCCGCAAAGGGGACCATTCTGGCTCCCATGTTTACATGGGTTTGGAAGAGCGGTGTCCTGCGGAGTTCTTCAGATTGCGGTTCCTCCCACACAAATTCAGGCAGGATTTCACCTGTATGTTCGTCATTATCCATCCCGATATAGTAAGGTTTACGATTGCTTGAGAGGTTTTTACTGACTTTATCTGGTGCACCAGGGGGCATATCTTCAACGCGTACAGGTCCTGGAACGATAAGCATCAGATCATCGTCAAATTTGATGTAACCGTCAGAGAGATTACGTAACCAGGTGCTGGTCAATCCTGCTTGATTACCAGGCACATAAAGGGTAAATGTGCACGGGTTCAGGCATTTGATCACGCCATTAATCGAGCCTTCAGAGGTGTGGATCACGGTTGCCTGGCTTTCTCCCTCATCCAGGTTCTCAATTTCACTGACCAAAGTGTAGTCAAGGAACATTCGGATCTGATCGCCAGAGAGTGAAAACCGGGCCCATTCGGCATCAATATTGTCGTCTAAGCTGAAGAAATGCGGATAGCCATGGTTTTTAGGCAGGTCGATGAGAGGGTCCGCTTTTTCTGCAAGGGCAATAACGCGCCGCTTTGCATCTTCAAGGATGTTGAAATCGACTTTTGCATGCTGTAATGTTCGTGTACGCCCGGGCATTTTATAGGGTGTGACCGCGCAGAACAGGTCACAGATGATATCTGCAATTTGTGAGAATTCTGCAGTTTCCAGGCCACGCTGGGTCAGCCAGTGTGTTCCAAACCGAATCCCAGAAGCAGAGAAGGTCGAGCGATCGCCTGGAATGGTATTGTAGTTGGCAACAATGCCAGCGATATCAAGAATTCGTGCGCCCATTTCGCCGGAAAGATGTGTCCCATCTTTGGCTTTGACCGTTTTACAATCCAGAAGAACAAGATGGGTATTGGTGCCCTGATAGGGAACGCGCATTCCACGCTTTTGGAGTTGATCGGCAAATGCGACTGCGTTCTTCAAGACCTGGGCTTGAAGCCTTCTAAACGCGTCGGTTTGTGCCAGTTTAAAAGCCAGCGCCATTGAGGCAATTGTGTTAATATGAGGACCGCCTTGTTCGCCCGGGAAAATGCTTTTATCGATTTTCTTAGAAAAATCTGGATTATCGGTGATGATACAGGCGCCGCGAGGTCCCAACATGCTTTTATGTGTAGTAAACGTGATGATGTGAGCAAACCCAACTGGAGAGGGAACCACACCCGCCGCAATTAGACCGGCGATATGGCTCACGTCTGTCAGCAGGAGTGCGCCTGCGCTGTCGGCAATTTCCCGGAACTTTTGCCAATCTGGCATCCAGGGATAACTGGAATAGCCAGCGATGATGATCTTTGGCTTAACATCGAGTGCTTTTTCAAGGATTGCATCGTAATCCAGTTGCTCTGTTACCGGGTCAACAGAATAGTGCTGGGCATTGTAAATCATGCCCGAACGGTTGACGGAAGAGCCATGGGTGAGGTGACCACCATGCAACAAATTCATTCCAAGGATGGTATCGCCTGGCTGTAGAAAGGCAGAATAAACAGCATTATTTGCGGGTGCACCAGATAATGGCTGGACATTCACATACAGGTCATCCGGAGTCAGGTTGTTGGTGGCAAAGACCGTAGCGCAGCGATGCCTGGCTAAGGCTTCAACGACATCAACGTATTCCACGCCTTTGTAAAAGCGCGGGTCGCTATATCGCCGGTACATACCCAGCATGTGGGTGTAATCAAGGATTTCCTCCTCGGTGTACTTCTGTGTTTCTGGAGGTGGATAACCCTCGGCATAAATATTGGTGAAGATCGAACCCAGTGACTCGCGCACTGCTACAGGCGTTGCAGATTCACTGGGGATCATGATCAAGCGTCTTACCTGTCTTTCTTCTTCAAGTTTAATTATTTCATAAAGGCCCGGATCGATATTCTCCAGGTCTTTTTGATGATGAAATTGACGCATTTTTGTACTCCTTCATTGGGAAATTTTTTTAAAATATTATTAATAATGCCGCTGACATGTTTTCAATCTAGCCATGCGTACCGATTAAGAAATTGGAACCTCCACATGCAAGCGTGATATACCTGCATCATTGCCCGTAACGCATACGAGAATTATTCTAAAGGATATTGCCATTATATTTCTGTAGTTACATTATATTATACATTGCTTGTGGTTATGTTTTTCGGATATTAATAAGAGATATGATTTTAATCACCTGCAGTTTGGACAGGTTGCACGCCAATTGTGTTATTTTTTGCATCATCGGGAAAAGACGAGAGAAAAGTCTTGGCGCCTGGTGATCTCAGCGATTATGGAAAGAGTCTACTTCACGCCTTGGGTGGACTGAATTGCTGTTTCAAGGTCGAAAAAGGAAAAAATTAATGGTTGATGAACTTAAGGTTTGATTCATTCCTATATTGGCTGATTTTGTTATAATCAGATATAAGTCAATCCATTTCCAATTTCATGTGACTTTTTGAGGAATTCTTTGTTAATGACTATTAAGCAACTAGGCGGTCATCTGTGATAGATCCGCAGGAAGAAATCGCCCTGATCGATGCAGCGAAATCTGATCCAAACGCTTTTGGCTTACTGTACGAGCGGTATGTTGACCGCATCTATAACTACATTTATTTTCGCACTGACAGCGTAAAGGATGCAGAGGACCTGACGGGGCAGGTGTTTTTTAAGGCGATGAGCAATATAAAAGGTTATCGTCACATGGGTTTGCCTTTTTCAGCGTGGTTGTACCGAATTGCGCACAACCTGGTTGCAAATTACTATCAAGATCGAGTGAGAAAGCGGGAAATAGCACTGGATGATGAACAGGCTCAGTTTATACCCCAGAACGACTATCACCCGGAAAAGCAAACGGCCAAGACACAGGAAATTGAAAAATTAATGACAGCAATTCGTAAGCTTTCACCCATTCGCCAGGAATTGTTGGTGCTAAAATTTTTGGATCAACTCTCAAATGCAGAGATTGGGAAAATTCTGAGAAAGAGCGAAGGCGCGATCAAAAGTCTTTATCACCGGACACTGCTGGAATTGCGCGATATTATGAGCACAGGAGAAGAAGAAAATGCTTAAAATACTCATCGATGGTTCAGGCGATATGCCAGAAGGTTGGGAAGAAAAATACCAGTTCCAAATCGTACCCATTCCAATCCAAATTGGTGATAAAACCTACTACCAGGGCGTGGATATCAACCCTGACCTGTTTTATGAACTGGTTCAGGATGAAAAGAATCGACCCATAACTGCAGCTCCATCACCGACCATGATCAAAGCATTGATTGAAAATTTATATGATGCAGGTGATACTGTCTTATCGATCAATGTGTCTGGGAAAATGTCAGCAACTGTTCAAATGGTGCAAAAAGCTGCCGAAGGGCTTAAAAATAAGATTGAAGTGATCACGTTTGACTCGAATGCGGGATCTGCAGTGCTTGCATTGATGGCACGAGAAGCACGCATGCGGGATATCGCCGGTGAAACCATTGAACATATTCTGGAAAAACTTCGCCTGCTGAGAGATAAATTGATCATTGTTCTAACCATTGACAACCTGGAGTTTGCGTATCGGTCGGGAAGGGTTGGCAGGCTGCAAGCCGCTTTAACATCAATTTTAAATATTAAGCCAATTGTCACGCTGAAAGAAGGTTTATTGAGCATGTCGGACTTGGTGAGGACACGTCGAAAATCTTTGGAAAAAATTGTTGGTAAAGTTCATCAGCGGTTTGGCAATGAAGCGATTAAGGTGGCGATTGTTCATTCACAGGACAAGCCTACTGCAGAATTATTGCATAAAATGATTACTGATACGCTTAATGTCACTGAGACCATTTTCACAGAGCTTTCAATTTCGGTAGCTGCGAATCTTGGCCCCAAAACAGTTGGGATCGTGGCATATCCGGAAATGATTTAGGGAGAAATATGGAATGAAGGATCATCCATCCGCCAGCGATGAGCTGTTAGCACTTGAGCGAATACTAAAAAGCAGATTTCATCCGATTAAGCCTGATCGGCGATTTGTGGGAAATCTACGCTCACGCCTTGAAAACTCTCCGAGATATTCAAAACAACGCAAGACTGCCTATATTTTTGTTACAACAGCTGGAGGCCTTCTCTTTGGTTTGATCATCTTTTTAATTGGTAAAGAATTGATACAAGGATCAAGAGAGGCTTAAATTAGCTTTCTGATTGATGCCTCTTGGTCATTTCGATCAAGATTGTTTTGTTAAGGGTGGATTTTTAAAAACCAAAAACCTCTAATTTATTGATCAATGCCTGGTTTGTTGGTTCAACCAGAATGCTACCATCAGGAAAAATAATTGTTGGAACGCTGCGATTACCTTGATTGGTCGATTTAACAAAGGCTTCTCCGTCCTCATTTTGATCAATATCAACCCAGACATAATCTACCTGGCGCTCATCCAAAATCCGCTTCGCTCGCTTGCAATCGCCGCACCAGCGGGTACCATAGACTGTTATCTTGTTCGTCAAATCAACTCCTTAGTCGATGATCCAATTAATTGTTATTGGATGGACTTTACAGCAATTCTGAATTCCAGGATGTCAAATCGATCATCGTTAATTTGGGGATGATCGGTACGAAATTTGTGTCTGCATACAGGTGATAAAAACAATTCATTGCAATAAACAGTAAATTGCCAGCTCTTCAGGTTGTTGCTGGCTTGCTGGAATACACCTGCCAGAAAAAGATCGTTAAACAACAACCTGTCCAATAAAGTTTGGACAGGTTGTTTGATTTAGAAAAATATTTAGTCTGCCCAACCCTGCTTTTTGACAAAATCTGTCAGGACCGGGATGGTCACATAACTCGCCATTGTAGGCTTTGACGCCCCAGATGATCTGGAAGACCGCGCCTGCGACCCAGGTAAAGCAGCCGATAAATACAACCGGAGTCAATAAACCAGAAATCACCCAGGCAACAATGCCAAAAGCCAGGGCTTGGGGATAATGTGCCTTTAGAAAGGGCCGATCTTTCTTGTCTGCGAGCAATAAAAGAATTATCGGGATTAATGGCGTAAATAGATAGGCCAGTAAAGCCCAAAGTTTATCATCGCTGGTGATGTTTGGATCAATTATTCTTTCCTCAGTCATCCTATGCCTCCTGAAAGTAGTGGTTGTTTGATGATTGGTTTGTTCGTTCTTTAAAAAAGTATAGCATTAATTTTTTTAAATGCCAAACAACTTTCACAGCGGGATTCAATTGTGTTAAAATCAGAGGTATGGATAAGCGGATTGTCTTTATGGGGTCACCAGATTTTGCAGTTCCTGCATTGCAGGCGCTTGCTGAAAACTGGGGCATCGTCGGAGTTGTGACTCAGCCCGATCGACCCGCCGGACGCGGTCGAAAACTGAAACCCCCGATTGTTAAGGATTTGGCGCATGAACTACAATTACCCATCTTTCAACCAAAATCTCTTCGAGACACTGATGCGATTGGTTTAATTCGTAACCTTGCTCCTGATGTGATTGTGGTGGCAGCCTTTGGACAAATTCTTAAGCAAGATGTTCTGGCAATCCCGCCTTACGGTTGCATCAATGTGCATGCGTCTTTGCTACCTCGCTGGCGTGGAGCAGCGCCCATCCAGGCTGCGGTTTTACATGATGAGATTACCGGAGTTACCATTATGCAAATGGACGAGGGTTTGGATACTGGTCCAATACTCAGCCAGCGTTCAGTGCCAATTCAACATGAGATGACTGCAGGCGACTTATCCGCTGTGCTGGCACAAATGGGCGCAAAATTATTAATTGACACCCTGCCATTATATTTTGATGGTGTTATTACACCCCGTGCCCAAGTCGATACTGAGGCAACGCAGGCACCCCGGCTCGTAAAAGCAGACGGCGAGCTGGACTTCAAT